>Ga0209089_10000270_pt1 | contig 49220 bp, 43 predicted proteins | sample ArcticOcean_MG_C_FD_187431 | JGI IMG/M metagenome (GOLD analysis project Ga0209089, IMG submission 187431) | Marine microbial communities from western Arctic Ocean - ArcticOcean_MG_CB2_150 (SPAdes) (version 2) | ecosystem: Environmental > Aquatic > Marine > Oceanic | place: Arctic Ocean: Canada...
TTAGCTCAACGCAAACGCTACAACCACCTGCTCCGGGAGTCCCAGAACACGGCCATTTCCACCTGATCTCTCCTTAACGAAAGTGTCCCACTTTTGCTGGTTGCCAACAGGTGAACCGATCTCGGCCAACCATTTGACATAACAATCACTAACGAAAGAGAACCAAACATTTTAAGTTCCGTAAATTATGTACTTTTCAGCCACCAAACTGACCTCACCAGCGCCCGTCTCCTATTGCAAGCATGAATGTTAACCGGAATCATAAGACAGATTGTCAGAGAAATCGTACTTGAATGAAAGATTGACAGCAAAAACTCAAAATGACGCATTAAAAATAGTATTCCACGCCTAAACGGTCAAACAAAGACCGAGGTCTTTTCAGAGCGATTGTCAATCGTCCTGTTGTCAATTCCACTCACCCTGAATGCCTATGACAATCAGTCTCAGATTTCCAATGAAAATACCTAGGGCTCCATCTATTTTATTTATGTCAATAACCCTTTCCTGATTTTGGGCATTATGTTACATAACGTATCTTGTGCGAACCAACTTGTATTATTTATTTTGGCCCTCTAGGTCCCTCCCTCTGTTTTCACGCCTGTATCTCGGTCTTTTTAAGCGTTTCGTCCTGAGAGCCCCGTAGCGCCGTTTTTCTTATTGTTTCCGTCCTGGAAGTCATCCGGCGGATTTTATTGCCCCATGTTTTCGGTGAAACCCCGCCGTTGACGGGCCGGATTGCCGATCGCCAGAATTTGGGCAATGGATTTTGTTTCGACGAAATATTTCAGATTTTTCAAGGGGGAAAAGAATGGCAATCTCCGGCACCATCAAAGTTACCGCCGCCGGGACCTCCGTCCAGGCCGCCAGCAAAGGAAACGCCAGGTCCATGGTCTTCAAGGCCCGCAACGACAACACCGGCACCTGCTATTTGGGGGGCAGCGATGTCTCCGCTACCTACGGTATGTCCTTGGTACCCGGTGAATCGATCCAACTGGAACTGGCCGACGCTATATCAAGTTCTCAGTTCTGGGCCGACGCCGCCAACAACAACGACCAGATCGATTTCATAGGCAACGAATAATGACCCAATCCCGCCAGCGGCATCAATCACCGCTCCTGGGTGCCCGTGACAACTATGTGGCGGTCACAGACGCAACCTACACCGCCAAGGCCGGAGATAGGGTCATTGGCGTCAACCGGGCCGGTACGGTCACCATCACGCTTCCCACCGCCGAGGTCCGCCCAGGCCGTTCCTACACCATCAAAGACGAGTCCGGAGCCGCCAACTCCAACAACATCACCGTGGCTACCGAGGGCTCAGAGACCATCGACGGCTCAGCCACCGACTCGATCTCCGACAACTACGGCGGCGCCCTCTACTATTCCGACGGCTCGAACTGGTTCAACGCCACGCTGAACCCGCCGGCGCCGTCCCATCAGGCCGATCACAACAGCGGCGGCGCCGACCCGCTCCGGCTGGACGACCTGAACGCGCCGGAAGACAACACCGATCTGGACTTCTCGACTAGTCTCCACGGCCTAGTCCCGAAGGGCACCAACACCGGAGACTTCCTGAAAGACGATGGGGCATGGACGACACTACCGATCAACGGACTGGTCAGGGTAGGCGGTAACACCACCGAAGCCAGCACCACCAGCACTAGCACCGTGAGCATCCTGACGGCCTCAGGCCTCACCATCGCCGTGGGCAGCCAGCTAGACATCCGGGCCGCCGTCCGCAAGGTCACCGGTGCCAGCACCACCGCCTACGTCGGCCTGAAGCTCAACACCACTCAGGCGCGGGCAGACGTGGCCTGGAGCTCTGTAGGCAACAGTAATATCGCCGGTCGGTTCCACATCGACATGATGCCCTACGGCGTCACCGCCTATAAGTCGGGCCACCTGACACTGGGTGGCGACGACAACGGCACGATCCATTCTTCAATGAGTGGAGGAGTCCCAACCGTCGAGCTCACCGACGTCATTATCACCGGCCACGTGGACAGCGCATCGATCTCCATGTACGCCGATGAACTCCACGTCTGGTCAAGGACATTAAGCTGATGATCTGCATCTTCAAGACGCCATTAATCGAACATTCAACCATCCCAGGAAAGCTCGAGGCCAAGCACGGGGCCAGCCACTGCCAAGACGCCTGCCACGACCAGGTTGGCGATTGCGAGCACGACCCGACGGTCTGTCACGGGAAAGACGGCCGCTATCTTTTGGCCCTCGAGACCAAGAGGTACTTCCGGGGCCAGCCATTGACGGCAGAGCAAGATGCCGCTCTGGTCCGCACTCCGGACCTGGTCTTTTTCTCGGAGATCACCGACCAGGTTGAAGTTGTGGGTGAAGCGCTGGACGTGACGCCACGGGAGGTTATAGTCAGCCCGGCCTGCCTCAAGAGCGACGGCCAAGCGATCACCATCGATGACTTCCCGGATGGGTGGACTTTTGGAAATGGGATGACCGTTGGGGTGACAATGCCAATCAAGAACAGCGCGCCCTGCGTGCTTTCATGGGCCGTCTTTCCGGACAGCAGCATCGCGGCGGTACAGGCGTCTTACGATGCTCTGAGGGCGATCATGGAGGATTAGGGATAACGCGGATGAAACAGGTTATGTAAGGTGGCCGGCTGGCCCTGCTAACGCCCTCGGCTGCTGCCTGCGGGGTCAATCACGGTCAGCGGGCCGTCCATGTCGATCAGGGTCTCTTCGATCTCTCTGAGCAGGTCTTCCAGATTCCATCCCTTGGCAGCCGACACCAGGATGCCGGACTGTGCTTCCTCAGCGGAAAGCCCGTTGGCCGCACCGCTGTCAGCGCCATTGGCCCCGTCCGCTGAGCCGCCCGACAATAGGTCCATCTTGTTCATCACCAGTATCCTGGGCCGGTCCAACAATCCAAGTTCCTTGAGCGTCTCCTCTACGACCCTGGTCTGCTCCGCGGCCTTGGGATGGGTGACGTCGATGACGTGCAACAGGATATCGGACTCGTTGAGTTCTTCCAATGTGGCCCGGAATGCAGCTACCACCTTGGGGGAAAGTTTCTGGATGAACCCTACAGTGTCGCTGAGCAGCAATGGAGCGCCGGAAGGTAGTCTGATCCGCCTGGTGACCGGATCCAGAGTGGAGAAAAGCTTGTCTTCGGCGATTACCTTGGCGTCGCTAAGCGCATTGAAAAGGGTGCTTTTTCCGGCGTTTGTGTAACCGACCAGCGTAGCCATGGGGATGCTTGATTTCTTGCGGCGCTCCATGTGGACGGTGCGTCTGCGGCGTACGGCATTGAGCTCGGCTTTGATCTTCTGCAGGCGGTTTCGGACAAGGCGCCTATCTGTCTCTATCTGGGTCTCGCCGGGCCCCCTGGTGCCGATCCCGCCACCCAGCCGCTCTAAGTGAGACCACTGGCCTGCCAGGCGGGGCAGAAGGTATTCGTGCTGGGCCAGCTCCACCTGTAACTTGCCTTCGTGGGTGGAAGCATGCTGTCCGAACACGTCAAGAATCAGGGCGGTCCGGTCGATGACTTTGCAGCCTAGAGCGTTCTCCAGGTTCCGTTGCTGAGCGGGATTGAGCTCATCGTCGAAGATGACCACGTCGGCTTCTAGTTCTTCCACCATCTCGCGTATCTCATCCACCTTTCCGGACCCGACGTAGGTGGAACCCAGCCGATTGGCCCGCTGGGTGACGCTGCCGACAACCTGTGCCCCGGCGGTGTTGGCCAGATACTCTAGCTCTGCGAGCGTGTCCTCCAACGACCACAGGTTGGTCCGGCGGTTCATCTCTACTGCGACGAGAATCGCTTTTTCCGGCTCTGGTTCTACCGGGATGGAGGAAAGTTTACGTTTCGAGCGTTTACTTATGGACTCTACTCACTAGATTTACTTGAGCTTTACTTGCCCTTTGGCGGGGGTATCTTCCAGGTCTTTATTTAATTACTTGCCCTGTGGCGGGGGAATCTTCCAGGTTTCCATACGCTGGCAACCCTTTTCGACCTGTTCGTCGGGAGTGGTCAGGGACAGGCGAATGTAGCCCTCGCCATACTTCCCGTAGCTGGAACCGGGCGTCACAACGACGTCCAACTCTTGCAGAAGTAATTGGGCCATCTCGGCCGACGTATAGCCATCCGGGACCTTGGCCCATATGTACAGGCTAGCACGGGGGACCGCCACACTCATGCCCATGGTCTGGACGGCTTTCACCACCCTGTCGCGGCGGCGAGTGTAGGCGTCGACGTTGTCGGCGACGCAGTCCTGCGGGCCGGTCAGCGCTTCGATGGCCATCTCTTGAACAGCCTGAGGTACGCCCGAGTCCAGGTTGGCTTTGATTTGAAAAAGGGCTTTTATCATTTCGGCGTTGCCCACGGCCATGCCGATACGCCAGCCGGTCATGTTATAGGTCTTGGACAGGGAATGGAACTCCAGCCCAATATCCTTGGAGCCGGCCACCTGGAGGTAGCTCATCGGCTTGTATCCCTCATAACCGACCTCGCTGTAGGCGGCGTCGTGGAGCAGGGCTATGTCGTTCTCTTTGCAGAAGGCGATGGCCGATACGAAGTCTTCTTCGCTGGCGATGGCGCTTGTGGGGTTGTTCGGGTAATTCAGCCACATCAGCTTGGCGGCACGAGCCACATCGGACGGAATCGCGTCAAGCTCGGGCAGCCAGCCATTCTTCTCGTAGAGCGGCATTATGTGGCTCTCAGCGCCGGCGAACATGGTTCCAACGCCGTAGACCGGGTAGGCCGGGTCTGGGATCAGGGCGATATCGCCCGGGTCTAGGAAGCAGAATGCGGCGTGTCCGATACCCTCTTTGGCGCCGATCAGCGGCAGCACTTCGGTATCGGGGTCGAGTTTCACGTTGAAGCGGGTGTCGTACCACTGGGCGAAAGCCCGGCGCATCTCAGGCATGCCGTCGGTCTCAGGATACCGATGGTTCGGTGCATGCTGGGACGCGGTCAGCAGCCGGTCGATGATCGGCTGCGGGGTGGGTATGTCCGGATCTCCGATGCCAAAGGTGACCACATCGGCCCCGGCGGCACGCTTCTCGGCGATGATCCGCGAGATCTCTACAAAAGGATAAGGGGACAACTTCCCCAAACGGTCCGAAAATTTCACCATCTCGACTTCAGTTCTCCCCGTATTTAATTAAGTCCATTCGTCCCAGTTATTCGAATTCGCGCCTGGAGATTCCGAGGTCGCGAAGTATAGCACTGATTGTTCTTGGTCTTAAATCCCGAGCCCGCCAGTTGGGGATGGTTGTTCTTTGCCGGTTGGCCGGGTTGATCCAGATTTCGTGGTCACCCCTTGCATTGCGGTCAAACTCACAACCCAGGCGTCGCAATCGTCGTGTTAATTCGCGGTAGTTCACACCGCGACTGTAAATTCACTCGGCACATCGGTGTCAGTCACTTCTGTGGACATCAATTCGACTTCCGGAGGCAGTGGGTCTCCACTGGCGCTATAAGAATCTATGAACCCGGCTGCTACGCTCTGGAGGTTTTCCATCACTTCCGTGGGGGTATCCCCCCAAGCCCGACAACCAGGCAAAGCCGGAACTTCTGCCATGTATCTATCTTCGGTTTCTTCACTAGGTTGGTGAATGACGAGCGACAGCTTATAAAGTTTCATGGCAAACCTTTTAGGTCCATTCCCCGCTGAATACTTCTTGGGCTGGGCCTTCCAAGAAGATCTCTCCCTCACCGTCCCAGTCCACCTTCAGAGTGCCGCCGGGCAGTGTTATGTCAATCGTGTTCCCGGTATGGCCGCCAAGTATGGAAGCCACTGCGATGCCGCAGGCACCGGTCCCGCAGGCCAGGGTCTCGCCGGAACCGCGCTCCCAAACTCGGGCTGTCAGGTGGTCGCGGCTGTCGATGTTTACAATCTCAAAGTTGACCCGGTTGGGGAATATGGAATGGTGCTCCACCTTGGGCCCAACGGTCAGCAATGGGAATTCGGCCACCGGTGTGTTTATAAACGTGACGGCATGGGGGTTGCCCATGGAAACAAAGGTAAATGGCAAATCGTGCCCGTCCATCTGAAAGGGGTATTCCATCACCGGCCCCGGCCCATACTCTTTGGCCGAATCCAGCTTCACCGGAACGTCGTCAGGGGTCAAAATAGGGACTCCCATAGACACCCTAGCAGCCACGACCTGGCCGTTTTTGGCAATCGGAGCTATCTGGCGAATGCCGGCCAGCGTTTCAACGCTAACCGAGGCTGCAGAGTCAGAAACGATGCCGCGGTCGACAGCGTATTTCACAAAACAACGGATACCGTTACCGCACATCTCTGCCTCGGAACCGTCGGCGTTGAACATGCTCATTCTGAGGTCGGCAACTTCTGAATCTTTGATCAGGATCAGGCCATCCCCACCCACTCCAAAATGACGATCGCTCATCTGGCGAGACAACTCGGGCCAGTCACGGTCTTCAGACCGCGCGTCAACGTACACATAGTCGTTGCCGGCGCCGTGCATCTTGGTGAATTTAATGTCTGGACTCCTAGTGGAACGGGAGGCTCATTGTACCACAGGGCCGGTGTCAGACAGGTACGCGGAGACCAACCCACCCGCCTGTTCCAGCGTGCCTGGATCAGTGGCGTCCAACCACGTTATTCGGGGGTCGGACGGCTTGAACCAGGTGTACTGACGGCGCGCCAGCCGGTGGGTCTGAGTCTTGGTGCGGGAGACTGCTTCGTCCAACGACAATTCGCCCAGCAGATGCTGGCCCAACTCGCGGTAGCCGGGGCTGTCCAGAGCACCCTCGCCCATGGGATAGCCTGCCTCGGCCAGCCGCTCAACCTCAGCCAGGAAACCGGCGTCCATCATGGCGTCCACCCGGTCGTCGATGCGCTGGTAGAGAGCCTCGCGTTCCATGGTCAGGCCGATGACCAGGTTGGCCCCAGCTTCCGGTGCCTGGCTGCCCAACTCAGACGGCCTTTGACCGGTGGCGTGGTATATCTCCAGAGCGCGAACCACCCGGCGGACATTCCTGGGATCCAAAACATCAGCGCGGGCCGGGTCCACCTCGCGCAACCGGTCGTGAAGCGCCTGCGGGCCGCCTTCTTTGGAGGCCTCGGATTCCATCGCCGCCCTGAACTCGGGGTCGGGCGGTACCGCCGGGACGGACTGTCCTTCCAATAGCGCCCACACATACTGCCCGGTCCCTCCGGCCACGATGGGAATCTTGCCCCGGGAGATGATTTCAGAAGTTGCCTGTTGGGCCAAGGGCAGGAACGCCCCCAAACCGAAGTTCTCTGATGGTTCCAAGAGGTCTAACAGATGGTGAGGAGCTTGAGCAAGCTCCTCCGCGGTCGGCTTGGCGGTGCCAATGTCCATGTCGCGGTAGACCTGGCGGCTGTCGGCGTTTATGACCTCGCCGCCCAGTCGCTGGCATAGTTCAACGGCGAGCTGGGTTTTGCCCACAGCTGTGGGGCCGACGACGGCGATGGGAAGTCTGGAATCAGTAGGCACGTCAGGCAGAAAAGAAGACGGCTTAACGCCTAGGCTTTGGCGGCGGCTATGGCGGCGGCCACTTCTAGGAACGAGTCCGCCTGAAGTGCCGCTCCGCCGATCAGCCCGCCGTGGATGCAGTCTTGGGCAGCGTAGTCACCCGCATTGCCGGCGTTCATGCTGCCGCCGTAGAGGATGGATATGTTGTCTGCGGCGGCTGAATACAGGCTCTTCAGTGTCGCTAGGATCGCCCCGCCCATGATCTCGGCGGCGGTCTCAGGTGTGGCTGCCTGACCGGTGCCGATGGCCCAGATGGGCTCGTAGGCGATGATCAGACCGTTCGTGTCGCTGATACCGTCAAGTCCGGCACGCACCTGGCTGCTGATGAAATCGGATGCCTGGCCGCTCTCGCGCTGTTCCAGTGTCTCGCCCACACACATGATGGGCCGTAGACCCGCTGCCTGGGCTGCTTTGATCTTGCGGTTGACCGACTCATCGGTCTCGGCGAACATCTGGCGTCTTTCTGAATGCCCCAATATCACGTAGTCGCAGAGGCCCTGCAGCATGTCCGGCGCAACCTCACCGGTGAACGCCCCAGACTCTTGGAAATGCATGTTCTGGGCGCCTACTTTCACCGCCGACCCTTTGACAGCATCACTGACGGCCGATAAGGACACGAAGGGAGGGCAAAGCACCATCTCGACCCCTGAAACAGCGGCCGCGCCGTCGCGCACGCCCCTGGCAAGGGCGGCAGCTTCGGCCACGGTGGTGTTCATCTTCCAGTTTCCAGCGACTACCAGGTCGGGCATGGTTTATCTCCAGTTGATTTATGGGGTTGGCGAGCCGCTAGGGGCCAAACTTGGTCATCTTTCCGGCGTGGGAAAGGCCCAGCACCATGACGCTGGTGGCCGGCACGCTGCCGATGGCGCCCAGGGCGCAGGCCTTCTCATCGAAGGTCGGCACTCCCTGGCCCAAGGTCAACTTGGAATGGAGCATGAAGGGCACCGGATGCCAGCTATGGGCGGCCATTATGGCGGGAGTGGCGTGGTCCCCGGCAATCATCAGAACGTCCGGTTCCAGCGCGAGTATCTCCGGTATGAACGGGTCCAGTTCTTCCAGGCATTTGACCTTGCGGTCGAAGTCTCCGTCCTCTCCGGCGGCGTCGGCCGGCTTGTAGTGGATGAAGAAGAAATCGTGCTTGTCCCAGTTGGCCCGCAGGGTGTCCACCTCGTCGGCGAAGTTCTTGCCCGTGGGAATTACGTTCATGCCGGCCACAGTGGCCAGTCCCCGGTACATGGGGTAGGCGGCGATGGCGGCGGGGTCCAACCGGTACACCTCGCCCATGGGAGGCAGGGACGGCATCTGGGCAAAGCCACGCAGCAGCAGCATGTTGGCCCGCTCTTCTTCGGACATCAATTGCGCTGCCTGTTTCACGAACTCGTTAACTATGTCGGCCGTCTTCTGGGCCTCAGAATTAAGCGGCGTGGTGGCAAGGGCTTTCGCGCCTGTGACTTGAGGGTCCGTCTCTGTCACCAGTTCCGACAATCCCTCGCCCCGCAAACGCAGGACAAAACGGTAATCCTGAACGGAAAAGACGTCTATCTGCACGCCTGGGATCTCGATACGGTCCAACCGCTCGCAGATGGGCGCGCTCTCGTTGGTGGGGATGCGTCCGGCACGCCGGTCCGTGAGTAAACCATCGCTGTCGACGGTGCAGAAATTTCCTCTGGCAGCCACATCACCGGGCGCCAATTCCACCTCTATACCCAAGGCTTCCAGTGCCCCGCGGCCGATCTGGTGCTTGAGCGGGTCGTAGCCGAATAGGGCCAGGTGGCCGGGGCCGCTGCCCGGAGCCACGCCCGGCAACACCGGAGTGGTCAACCCGCAGGCACTCTTCTGGGCCAGGGCGTCCAGATTGGGCGTGTGAGCGGTTTCCAACTCCGATTTTCCGGTGTCAGGATGGGCCAGACCGCCCAGTCCGTCGGCAACCAACAACACCATCTTGGACGATGTCTTGGTGTAACAATCTCTAAGTTCTTCTACGTCGATCAAAGTCTAATACCTCGCGCCCTACAGCTTATCACCCTAGATCGATTAAACGTCCGGAAGGGCCGCTATCCCAGGCAGTTCCTTTCCTTCCAGGAATTCCAAAGACGCCCCGCCGCCGGTGGAGACGTGGGTCATCTTGTCCATTAGACCCAGCTCTTCCACTGCCTCGGCGGTTGAACCGCCGCCCACCACTGTTGTGACGCCGCTTAGTCCGGCTATCGCCTCGGCCACTGTGCGGGTGCCGTGACTGAACTTGGGCATCTCGAACACGCCCATCGGGCCGTTCCAGATGATGGTCTTGCACTTGCTCAAAGCCTGGGCGAAATCCTGGGCCGAACTGGGGGCTATATCCATGATGTACCAACCGTCGGGGACGTCACCCACGTGCATGACGTCGGTCTCACTCGGATCAGCCTTGAACTCGTTGGCGATCACCACGTAATCTGGCAGATGCACCTCGATCTTCGCCTTCTCGGCCCGTGCCATGATCTCCCGGGCGAATTCTAAACGGTCCTCTTCGATCCTGGAATCCCCGGTCAAGAAGCCCAGCGCGTTCAGGAAGGTAACGCACATGCCGCCGCCGATGAACAGGTGGTCAAGGTCTTCAAGCAGGTTATCCAACAGCAGTATCTTGTCGCTCACCTTGGCCCCGCCCATCAGTGCCGCCAGCGGCTTCTCCGGCGATTCCAGGGCCTTGCCCATAGCCTCGATCTCCCTTTGGACCAGCAGGCCCATGGCCGAGGGCAGGAACTTAGTTATGCCGTCAGTGGAGGCGTGGGCCCGGTGCGCAACGGCAAAGGCGTCCATAACGAAGCAGTCAACGTTGTCGGCCAGCTCGCAGGCGAATACGCTGTCGTTCTTCTCCTCGCCTGGGTGGAAGCGCAGGTTCTCCAGCAGGATGATGTCCCCTGGCGACATCTGAGACACGGCATCCGTGACTACTGGGCCGATGGTCTCCGGTACGCTCGTTACGGGGCGGCCTAAGAGCATCGCCAGCCGGTCGCCCACAGGGGCCAAGCGCAATCCCTCGACAACTTCGCCGTTGGGTCGGCCCAAGTGGGAGCACAAGACTATCTTGCTGCCATGATCGATGAGGTACTGGATGGTCGGCAGTGTGGCCCGGAGGCGTTGGTCATAGAGGGCAATGCCTTCGATTCCCTGGTCGATGGGCACGTTGAAGTCCACTCGCACCAGCACTCTTTTACCGGCTACATCAAGCTGGTCCAGCCTACGTTTCGCCATTACCGGCCTCCCTCTGCCGCCCATTGGCCCAGGCTCGTCAGAGCGTCCATGCCTTCTTTGGAGACACCATCCAGACCGGCCAGTGCCTGGTCCACCAACTCCTGGGCTTTCGCCTGGGACGTTTGTCGGGCGTCTGTATCGTTCAGTATCTCGATCATCTTGGCGATGTCTTCATTGTCGAGGACTCGTTTCATATAGATGGCGCCCAGCTCTCTTTTGGTGCTGACGGCGGCGTTCTCCAGGGTGTGCACCAACGGCAGGCTCTTCTTCTTATTAAGGACGTTGCTGGGGGTCATACCGTCGCCGTGCTCGCCCCAAAGGTCGTCAATATCGCGCGAAATCTGCCAGGCCATGCCCATGCTGCGGCCCAGGTCGGCAAATTTGCCGCACATCTCTTCGGAGGCTCCAGAGGCCAGAGCGCCCGACTCGGCGGCGCAGGCGGCCAAGGCACCGGCCTTACGCCTGATCATGTCCATATAATCGACCGTTGAGACCAACATCTGGTCCTGGAACTGCAGGTCCATATACTGGCCTTCGCAGAGGGAAATGCAGGCCAGGTCCAGAGAGCGCACCGCCGTCAAAACGCGGTCGGCAGGCACGTCATTCTGAGCCAGGCGCATCATTGTGGTGCGGCCAAGGGCGTGCAGGCCGTCGCCGGCATTGATGGCCTGTGCGGGACCCCAGACCCACCAAATACTGGGACGGTCACCCGGTTCGGCGCGGCCAGCTTGAACGTCGCCGTGCACCAGGGTGAAGTTAAAGATCAGCTCCACGCTGGCGGCCACCGGGAGCGCTTTTTGGTAGTCGCCGCCCATGGCCTCGCAGGAGACCAGCGCCAGGGCCGACTGGAAGTTGAGCGGCGCGGTGCCGCTCAGGGCCTCTCCTTGTTGGTCAACCCACCCCAGGTGGTAACGCAACACGTCGTAGAGAAAGCCTTCTCTGGCCTCGAAGACAGCTCTCAGTTCTTCTTCCAGGGCTTGGCGGTATGGTTCGTATAATTCTTGAGGAGGTATTTCTGATCTCCTAGATATTGGCTGTTTGCCAGGTTTTAACAACTAAATCGAAGGGAACCGCGCCCTGTCTGAGCAACCTGGGTTCTCCGGTTGTTATGTCAATGACAGTGGATGCTGTCCCTTTCGGCTCTGGGCCTAGTTGGACTATGTGGTCTACCTGTTCGGCCATCTGGTCCGTCAGTTCGGCCAGGGTCAATAGGTCCGGACCGCCGCTGATGTTGGCGCTAGTTCCTGTGATCGGACCGCCAAGGCCGTTGGTCAACTTTATTGGCACCGGATGGTCCGGCATCCTAACCGCAATCGTTGGGCCTCCCGCCGTCAGCCGGTCCGGCACACCAGGTGCTTTCTCCAAAACTAGGGTAAGCCCTCCCGGCCAGAAGCGATCTGCCAGGGCCTGGGCTTGGGGCGGGACGTTGATCGCCACTTTTCCCACCTGTTCCCAACTGCTCACCAGGACCGGCAGCGCCAGGTCATTTGGACGGCCTTTTACGGCGAAAACCCGGTCCAGAGCGGTGGGGTTGAAAACGTCTGCAGCCAGTCCGTAAAGGGTATCCGTGGGGATGGCCACAACGCCCCCATCTTTCAGATGCTGGACGGCCTGTTCCAAGTCTGCTAATCCCGTTTCATTCTGGGTATCCGACACTATCGCCGCCATTCGTGGACTCGTGCTCGGCAGACAGGTGTCCGCGGCGGGCCGAGTATACCACAGGGCTGGGTATCCCAAAGCGTCAAAAACCGGTCATTTATCACCTCTGAACAGGTTGACTTTATGTCGTGTCCAGCCGCTATACTCGCCCATACCCAATGGGTATAATTATCACACGTTATGTAACGCCGGATGCGGCCTGCCCCCACCGGCGATTCTTTAATTATTTCAGGAGGTCGAGCCACGACTGAAAGCAAGTTGCCTCAAGGGCGCCGGGTCGCCACCAGCGATGACTTGGAGGTGTCGGCTTACTTGGAGATAGCCAAAGGTCTCGAGGGTGTTGGCCTGGATGACGACGACGGCCAGCAATCGGTGAGCGAGGGTGTGGTCGTCATCGACTTCGGCTCGCAGTACAGCCACCTGATCGCCCGCCGCATCCGCGAATTGAAAGTCTATTCCATGATTGCCCAGTCCAAGAGCACCTGGGAGTCGGTGAAACACCTTAATCCCCGAGGCGTGATCCTCTCCGGCGGACCAGCCAGCGTCTACGAAGAAGGCGCTCCCCAGATACCGAGCTGGGTGTTTGAGCAGCATCTACCAGTCCTGGGCATCTGCTACGGCATGCAAGCCCTCGTGCACCAGCTAGGCGGCAAGGTGTCCCCTGGCGACAAGCAGGAGTACGGCTACGCAGTCCTGCATCAAGATGGGCCGGAAACGGGGTCTGAGAACGATTCAGTCTTATTCAGCGGCCTACCCACTGAATTCCAGGTCTGGATGAGTCACGGAGACCGGGTTGATACCCTACCCCCGGGCTTCACAGGCATGGCCTACACCGAGAACTCTCCCGTGGCCGCCATCGGCAACGACGATAAGATGTACGGCATCCAGTTTCACCCAGAGGTGAACCACACGCCGTTGGGCCAAGACATCCTGGACAACTTCCTATTCAAGGCCTGCGGCTGCAAGGCAGACTGGACGCCCGGAAACGTGGTCCATGACTCCATCAAGAACATCCGGGAACAGGTGGGCGACGGCAAGGTCATCTGCGCCCTCTCCGGCGGGGTAGACTCAGCCGTGACTGCCGGCCTGTTGCACCAGGCGATCGGAGACCAACTGACCTGTATCTTCGTTAATAACGGCCTGCTGCGCCTGGAAGAGGCCGAACGGGTGCAGGCTACGTTCAAACGAGGCCTGGGACTGAACCTCACCTACGTTGACGCTACGGACCGGTTTTTAGACAAACTTGAGGGAGTGACCGACCCTGAGGTCAAGCGCAAGGTGATCGGCGAGGAATTCATCCGGGTGTTTGAAGACGCCGCCACGGGCCTGGGCAAGACCGATTTCCTGGCCCAGGGCACCCTATATCCGGACGTGATCGAGAGCGAATCTCCGGAGAACCGCACATCGGCCCGGATCAAGACGCACCACAACGTCGGCGGCCTTCCTGAAAACATGAAGATGGAGTTGGTGGAACCGCTCCGCTACCTGTTCAAGGACGAGGTCCGCGAGGTCGGCCTGGCCTTGGGTCTCCCCGCTGAGATGATCTACCGCCAGCCGTTCCCCGGTCCCGGCCTGGCCATCCGAATCATCGGCGAGGTCACCAGGGAAAAGCTGGAAATGGTGCGCAAATGCGACTGGATCGTCATCGACGAGATCAAAGCCGCCAACCTGTATAACCAGTTGTGGCAGAGCTTTGCAGTGCTAAGCGACAGCCGGACTGTTGGAGTGCAGGGCGACTACCGGACCTACGGCTACGTGTGCGCGATCAGGGCTGTCTCCAGTGAAGACGCCATGACTGCCGACTGGGTACGGCTGCCCTACGAGGTGTTGGCCCGCATGTCCAATCGGATCGTCAATGAAGTGCCCGGCGTGAACCGGGTGGTCTACGACATCACCAGCAAGCCCCCCGGCACCATCGAATGGGAATAATCTCAGCCTTTAGATTAGTATCGAGCACCGGGCCGCGCCCATGAATGTCCTATTAGTTGGCTCCGGAGCGCGGGAACATGCCCTGGCCTGGCGGATCAAGCAAAGCCCCAACCTGACCCGGCTGTGGGTGGCTGCGGGGAATGCCGGCACTGCCGCTCTGGCCGACAACCTCAACATCCGCTCCAGCGACGTCGACGGCCTGGTTGCCGCCGCCCGTGAGGTGAAGGCCGACCTCGTTGTTGTCGGGCCTGAAGCCCCGTTGGCATTGGGACTGGCCGACCGGCTGGACGAGCTGGGCATACCTGTCTTCGGACCCAGCCAAGCAGCCGCACAGATTGAGGCCAGCAAGGGTTTTGCCCTGGATTTGATGCGTGACGCCGGAGTGCCCTGTCCGGAATTTCACATATTCACCGACCAGAACAGCGCGCTTGACCACCTGAAAGCGCATCCTGGCCCAGTGGTGGTGAAGGCCGATGGCCTTGCTGCCGGCAAAGGGGTGTTGCTCTGCCAAGACTCGGCGCAGGGGGCGGCGGCGGTCAGAGAATGTATGTCCGACCGGGCCTTCGGCGAGGCTGGAGACACGGTGGTGCTGGAAGAATATCTCAGCGGGCCTGAAGTCAGCGTATTCGCCTTCTGTGACGGCGCGAATCTGTCTCCGCTGGTCGCGGCCTGCGACTACAAACGGCTTGAAGACGGTAATCTTGGCCCCAACACTGGCGGCATGGGCAGTTTCGCCCAACCAGATTTCTGGAACGCTGAACTGGCGGCCCTGGTTGAAAAGACGATCATGCGGCCGGTGCTGAAAGCCATGGCCGAACACGGCTCCCCTTATAAAGGAGTTCTCTATGCCGGGCTGATGCTGACTGAAGCCGGGCCCAAGGTTTTGGAGTTCAATTGCCGTCTGGGCGACCCCGAGACCCAGGTGGTGATCCCGCTATTGGAGTCTGACCCGTTGGAGTTGATGCTGGCCTGCTCGCAGGGGAATCTCGATACGGTCCAAGTCAGGTGGAATGCCAAGAACTACGTAGGCGTTGTAATGGTCTCCGGTGGCTATCCGGATGAATACCAGACCGGTTTTGAGATATCGGGCTTAGATGACGACGGGCCGGAAGACACGATGGTCTTCCATGCCGGCACCGAGTTGGGCGCAGACGGCCAGACCATGACTACTGGAGGTCGTGTCCTGACGGTAGTGGGCGGCGGCGATTCCATCGAGTCGGCCCGAGAACGCGCCTACGCCAGACTGGCAGGCATCAGCTTTGAGGGCGCCAGGTGGCGGCGGGATATCAGCTCGGCGGCCAACCAGGGCGCCACCCAAACTGCGGGCTAGCCGATGCAGCAGGTCCAAGAGATATTTACGCTTGCCCAGGATGACCCACGCAACTTGGAGTACAGGCGCAAAAAATGGTCACGGTCAGCCGAGTTTCAGCAGTGGCTACAACAGGAATCGTTGCTGACGCTGAGCATGGAACAGGCCCTGGAACTCTACCGGGCATCAGGCGGCCGAGACTCTGCCGGGTTCAAGACCAACACCATCGAGGACATCAGAGACGGTCTGGACTTTCTGCTCTATGATAATATCAAGCTGGAAGGGCGATTCGACGAGTGCGCCGCGCCTGAGGGGGCCTACAGGATGGCGGGCGCAGGCCGGGAATTCCCCTCTTACCTCTTATGCCTGAGTAATCCCGGTCTTTTCGCCGTTTGGAACGCCAATGCAGAAGGATTACTGAAGCAGGCGGGTCTTTTTCCCGCCAGCATCAAGCACGGCCCCGTGGGCATCCGGTACCTGGACCTGTTGGAATCCCTGAACGGGGTAAGGGCCCAGTCGGGCCGTCGTGATTTTCGAGAGATCGACGAGCTGGCCTATCAGGCAGCCCGCAAGAAGACTTAGATTAAATATTCCGGCTAATCGTCCTGGGGGAAAGGCCATGAGCTGGCAAGAGACATTAGAAGACTTAAAAACGGAACTTGTCGATGTCCGCGCTAAGCGGAAGGATCGGGTCGAGGAAGAAGAGGCCGGGCGGAAGAAAGAGCGTGACGATCTTTCTTTCATGGCCAAGAACCTGGGGATCGACGAACTGTTGGCCGAGATGAACGCCACGTTGTTGGACGGCAAGGGCGAGGTCGAGACCATCATCGGTTGGGATGACGACGATGATGAACTCGACCTGGAAGCCGAGATCAGCATGAACGGCGAGGAGCCCGACGATGACGGCGAGGACACCGAGGTCATCACCACCATCCTGTCCTGGGATGAGGGCGGGGAGCTGGAGATCGCCGTTGACCTGGGTCTCTCGGACGAAGGGATTTACTTGCAGATAAATGAGATCGAGGTCCGGCCGGAGCGAGAAGCTCTGGAGAAGGGCCTCGTCGAAGCATTTAGAGACGAACTGGACTTATAGGTCAAATCAAATTTTGGGAGCGCGCCGAACTGGCTATCTGGCTAGATCACAAAGCGTCTAGAGTAGCCGATTTGAGCGTGAATGGGAGGTTATTTTGCCGTTGGTAGGTGTTATTATGGGAAGCGCCTCGGATGAGCCGGTGGTGCAGGATACTATTACGGTCCTGGAGCAGATGGGCATCGATTACGAGGCCCGTGTTATGTCGGCCCACCGCACGCCGGAGCGAGTGCATGAATACTCACGGACCGCCCGGGAAAGGGGCATCGAAGTGATCATTGCGGCGGCCGGGGGCTCTGCGGCGTTGGCTGGAGCGCTGGCATCCATGACCACGTTGCCGGTCATCGGCATCCCGCTGACTTCAAGTGAACTCAAGGGCATCGACGCATTGATGTCCACGGCCCAGATGCCGCCGGGCATCCCCGTGGCCTGCATGGCGGTGGGGAGTTGGGGCGCCAGAAACGCCGCTTACTATGCCGCCCAGATCCTAGGCTTAAAGTACGACAATATAAGGCAGGCTTATGAAGACTACCGACGCGAACTCCGCGAGCGGTAGACCGCATCCCGCTGTCCTCACCGACTTCGACGATACAGCCGCGGTCCAGAACGTGGCTGAAATGCTGCTTAACCGGTTCGGCGACCCGGACTGGAAGGACGTGCGCCAGAGCTTCCGCGATGGCCACATGGACCTCAAGGAATACCAGGAGATCACCTTCCGGAACATACGGGCCGACCGCGCCACCATGCAGTCCTACGTCAAGGAGCATGCCAGCCTCCGGCCCTATTTCCGGGAGCTGTGGGGGTTCTGCCAGTCCAACAATATCCCCATGGCCGTGGTCAGCCAGGGACTGGATTTCTATATCGAGGCTTTGCTCGAGCGTGAGGGCGTCGGCCGGGTGCCGGTGTACGCCGTAGATACCGAATTCCAAGACGGCGTGATCTCCTACCACTACAACCATACCTATCCAGGCAAAGAAAGCCAGGGAAACTCCAAAGGTTTCGTGGTGGAATCGTTCCAGAACCGGGGTTGCCACGTATTTTTCGCCGGCGACGGGCGTTCCGACTTGGAAGCTGCCCGCGTGGCAGACGTGATCTTCGCCCACAGCACCCTGGCGAAATTCTGTGACGAAGAGAGCATAACCTACCAACCCTTCAATGATTTCGGAGGGATGCTCGTCTCCGTGCAGCAGTTTTCCAAACACGCGCCAGAGAACGAAGCCGGGAACGAACTCGAGAAAGGGCTGGGGAACTAGCACGGCGTCAACGGCAATCAGCGGCCTGAGGGGGCTTAACCGTGATTGATCGATATTCCAGGCCCGCTATGAAGCAGGTCTGGTCAGACGAGAATAAATATCTCAAGTGGCTGGAAGTGGAGTTGGCCGTCTGCGAAGCCTGGACTCAAGAAGGTGTCATACCTGAAGAGGACATGGTCAAACTGCGGAGCGCCAAATACAACCATAGCCGCATGATGGAACTGTTCGAGACCACCCGCCACGACGTTACCGCCTTCATATCGTCGATCACCGAGTCCATGGGGCTGGAAGGACGCTGGCTTCACCTGGGCATGACGTCCAACGACATGTTGGACACCGGCCTGAACCTCCAGATGATCGAGGCTGGCGCGCTCCTGCAGACCGAGCTCGATAAGGCCATCGCCGCCCTGGCTGACAAGGCCGTCGAGCACAAAGACACCCTGGCCATGGGCCGCACCCACGGGGTCCACGCCGAGCCAATGACCATGGGTCTCCGGTTCGCGCTCTGGTGGGACGAGATGCAGCGTCAGAAAGAACGGTTGACCGACGCCATAGAGGGACTCCGGGTGGGTATGATATCCGGCGCAGTGGGCACCCACGCTACGGTGCCTCCGTCCGTTGAAGAAACCGTCTGCAAGGTTCTCGGCCTCAAAGTAGCCAAGATTTCCAATCAGATCATCCAGAGAGACCGGCACGCCCATTTCGTCACAACACTGGCTCTGATCGCCGCTTCGCTGGAGAAGTTCGCCACCGAGATAAGGGCGCTCCAACGCACCGAACTACACGAGCTGGAAGAACCCTTCGGCGTCGGCCAGACCGGGTCGTCGTCCATGCCCCACAAGCGCAACCCTGAGCTGGCAGAGCGCATCTGCGGCCTGGCACGGTTGATAAGGGGCAACTCCGTAACCGCCATGGAGAATGTCGCCCTCTGGGGTGAGCGGGACATCAGCCACTCCTCAGCCGAACGGATAATCCTACCCGACTCGTGCCTAGCTCTGGACTACATCCTGAGCATCTTCAGCCGAATCATAGAAGGACTGCGAGTGTTCCCGGAGCGCATGTTCGAGAACATCGAGAGCAGCATGGGGTTGGTGTTCAGTCAAAGGGTCCTGCTGGCCTTGGTGGACAAGGGCCTGGCCCGCGAGGACGCCTACAAGATCGTGCAGACCAACGCCACCCGTTGCTGGGAAGAGAAGAAAGACTTCCGGGATCTACTGAGGGCCGACAAACAGACTAAAACGCACTTCTCATCCGGCGAGTTTGACGAGCTCTTCGATTACGGGTACTACACCCGGTACGTGGATGATACTTTTGCCCGGTTGGGCCTGATCAAAAAACCCGCCGCAAAGAAAAAACGACCAGCAGCTAAAAACTGACTGCTTATAACGGAGCCTGACATGATTATAGAAACCCAGATGCCAGACATACTCCACCGGGGCAAGGTGCGTGACACCTACGGCCTTGGCGGCGGACATCTGTTGATGGTTGCAACCGACCGTATCTCCGCGTTCGACGTCGTCTTACCCACCGGCATCACAGACAAGGGCCTGGTGCTGAACCGTATCTCAGCCTTCTGGTTCGACAGGACCAAAGACATCGTGCCGAACCACTTCATCTGCCTCGCCGACTCTCCCGAGGCTGCCCAATACCTGGAGGGCAGCAGCGTGGCCGGCGCAGTCTCAGAAGAGGTCGCCCGGCAGTCGATGGTGGTCAAACGGGCCGAGCGCCTGGACCTGGAGTGCATCGTCAGGGGATATATCACGGGGTCTGCCTGGTCGGAATACCGGCGGCAGGGCACCGTATCCGGCATGGAAATGAAACAGGGGCTGGTGGAAGGCCAGCCGTTTCCCGAACTGCTGTTCACCCCCACCACCAAGGCTGAGGAAGGCCACGACGAAAACATGTCCAAACAAGAAGTCCTAGACATGGTCGGCGCCGACATGGCCCGGCAACTCGAGGAAACCAGCATCGCTGTCTTCAAGGCAGCCCACGATTATGCCAAAGAATGCAACATCATCCTGGCCGACACCAAGATGGAGTTCGGAATCATCGACGGCCAGCTCACATTGATCGACGAGCTGCTAACCCCGGATTCCAGCCGGTTCTGGGACGTTGATGGCTACGCGCCAGGCAAGTCCCAACCCAACTACGATAAGCAGTTCGTGCGTGACTGGCTGGATGCCCAAGGCTGGGACCACGAACCGCCAGCCCCGGAACTGCCCAGCGACGTTGTGGAAAAGACGTCCGAGCGGTACCGAGAAGCGTATTACAAGCTGACCGGGGCGCGGCTCTAAGGGGCACGCGCCCAGGACCTGACCCTGGCAAAAATCGGAGGACTGTACATTGCCTATTTCAAGACGCCGCCGCGGCCGAGCCGCGACGAGGGCGGCCCGGTCTGGCAACCAAATAACGACCACTCGCCGCAAGAAGACTAATAAGTTCTACCTTGCTGCGTCTCTGTTGATCGCAGTATTAGTCATCGCCAGCTTTGCCTTTGCCAGCTTCACGGGAGGCGGAGGCGGCGGCACCGCCGATAGCGGTAACGCACAGCAGTACGTTGAAGGGGTAGGCACCCAGGTTTCGATTCTCGCCCCTAGCCACATCTCCGAGGGGATCGAGGCCACCTACAACAGCTCCCCACCCACGTCGGGGGAACACTGGGCGACTCCGGCCAACTGCGGCTTCTATGATGGTGGATTGCCCGACGAACGTGTAGTGCACAACCTGGAGCACGGCAACATCGTAGTCAACTATAACCTGCCCCTTGAGTCCGATATCGGGGCTTTACGGGACGCGTTGGGCAACATTGGCATGTCCCGTATCTGGGGCGTTACCCGCGCCTATGAAGGTATCCCCACCGGACAGATCAGTCTTACCGCCTGGGGTGTTCTGGACACATTCTTGGGTGTGGATGAAGCTCGCATCGCCCGATTCTTTGAAACCTACGCCGGAAGCCTTGGCCCGGAAAGGTTCACCTGCTAAAACATGAATAACGCTCCTGAGGAGTCCAACTGACCCATGTATCAGGCCCGCATATTCATCACTCTCAAAGCCACTGTGAATGACCCTCAGGGCGTCACGGTCTTGTCCAGCCTGCATCGTCTGGGCTTCAACAAAGCCGGGGATGTGAGGGTTGGCAAGTACCTGTTGGTGAACATCGACGAGACCGACCGCGCCGAAGCCGAGAGTACCGTGACCGAGATGTGCCAGAAGCTGCTGGCCAACCCGGTCATCGAGGAATTCCGGTTCGATCTGGAAGAGATACCAGCCCCGACCGCCTCTAAATAGCGCGTCGGCAGTCTTTTGACCCCAGGGCCACGACTGATTTTGGGAGGAACTTGATATGACTACAGAAACCAATAACACGTACGTTTACGCCGGGGCCGAGACCAGCGGCTTATTCCGGTTGTCCCCCGGCTCCAGCCAGTGGGAGGAACTGACCAAAGGACTGCCGGCCGACCCGATGGTCTGCGGGCTGATAATCCACCCCAACGACCCGGAGGTTATCTACACCGGGACCCAAGACGGCCCCTACCGGAGCACCAACCGGGGTAATAGCTGGGAGCGTCTGGACTACCCCAAGACGGGAGCACCGCCCTGGACCTTCATGTTCCGGCCCGGAGACCCCACGGTCATGTACCTTGGCTCGGCGCCTGGCGAGATCTACCGCAGCACCAACGGCGGCGATTCCTGGCAACAGATCACCAAGAATATGGGCTCCGCTGAGATCAGCATGGCCTTTCCCACCAGGGTCATCGCGCTGTGTGCCGACCCCAGTTTCCCCGACGAGATGTATGCGGCCCTGGAAGTGGCCGGCGTCATCAGAAGCTCCGACGGCGGCGACACGTGGGAGGAGATTTCCGGCACTCTGGGCCCCAGCGAGGACACTCTGGACTTGCACGGCGCCCAATGCTCGGCCGCCATGCCGCACACCGTGTTCATAACCACCCGCCAAGGACCGTTCATCGGCCCGGACCGGGGCAGCGAATGGATCCCGGTCGAGTTCGGAAATTTCTCCGAGATCACCTACACCCGCGACCTGAAGGCAGCGCCCCACGATCCCAACATGCTCTACGTATCTATTGGCGCCGCCGCCAGGAGCACTCAGGGCGCACTGTACCGAAGCCGCGACCTGTTCAAGACCTTTGAGCAGGTGGACAGGGGCATAGCTCCCAACTCGACGATGATGACCGTGGCCGTTGACCCCAGAGCGCCGGACCACGTCTTCTGCAACTCCCGAGACGGCCAGGTGTTCGGCTCGCTGGACGACGGAGCAACTTGGACCACCTACGATCTGCCGGAAAAAGCCAAGGAATTAAGAGCCCTAGCCGCCGGCTAGGCGGCACAGCCGCGTTTTCATAAAAAAGGCCCCGGTGAGAGTGACTCTCGCCGGGGTCTTTTTTTGCTTGCCAGTGGGGGAATTTAGGCGAATTTCTTGACTGCAGCCTCAATGTGCGGACCGGCCTTTTGCAGGTCTTCGCCGGTCATGCAAGGGTGAAATTCGACCGATGCATTGAACGCGAGGAACCATGGTTCAGCCAGCCGGGGGATATCCGATTCGCTGGCGACATCAACAAAGATAAATCCAGTCCTGACTCCGTTATCTTCCGCAAAATAGGCTGCCTCGGGTTTGGTGTCTTCTAGGATGGACCCAACAGTAGCGCCAAAAGTTCCGTTCTTCATCGCAGCGTTTCCTGCTTCCACGGGGATAGACACCTTGAATAGCATGCGCATGGGTAATTTCTCTAACATCGTTTGGACGTCTAATAAGACGTCTTTGACCGATTCGGTGAATGGTACCACCAGTGGGTTGGCCTGGCAATTTGGGGTGCTATTTAAGCGGTCTCTATGCTGGCGGCGCTCTGTAAGCCAAGCTCTTCAATTGCGATCTCACGCATCTTGTACTTCTGTATCTTACCGGTCACCGTCATGGGGAATTCCGTGGCCATCTTGATGTAACGCGGAATCTTGTAATGGGCGATCTTGCCCTTGCAGTAATCCCGAATCTCCTCTTCGTCGGCCGTTTCCCCGGGCTTCAACATCACCCAGGCCATGACCTCTTCCACGAACCGCTCATCGGGCACGCCGATGACCTGGACGTCCGCTATCTTGGGGTGGGCATAGAGAAATTCCTCTACCTCACGGGGATAGACGTTCTCGCCGCCACGGATGATCATGTCTTTGAGCCGTCCGGTGATCCGGTAGTACCCGTCCGCATCCACGGTGGCCAGGTCGCCGGTGTGTAGCCAGCCGTCTTTGTCGATGGCCGCCGCGCTGGCCTCGGGCAGGTTGTAATAGCCCTTCATCACCATGAAGCTGCGGCTCAGTAGCTCGCCCTGTTCTCCCACAGGTGTGTCCTCGCCTGTCTCCGGGTCAACCAGCTTCACCTCCACGTTGGGCAGAGCAGTGCCAACTGTGGTGACCCGGCGCTCCAGAGTGTCCTCGGTACGGGTCAGGGTGATCACCGGCGATGCCTCGGTCTGCCCGTAGGCGATGGTTATCTCTTTAGCGCCCATCTGGTCCACGACCTGGCGCATGACCTCGATGGGGCAGGGAGAGCCAGCCATCATCCCAGTGCGAAGCGACTTCAAATCGAATTCAGAGAAGCGGTCGTGACCCAGTTGTGCGATGAACATGGTCGGTACGCCGTGGAGGGCGGTGCACTTTTCTTGCTGCACGGCTTCCAAAGCTTTTATTGGCTCGAAGTATTCAGAGGGAATGACCATCGTCGAGCCGTGGGTGACGCAGGCCAGATTGCCCAGCACGCAGCCGAAGCAGTGATAGAAGGGCACCGGGATGCACAGCCGGTCTTCCTCGGTGAAATTCATGCCCTCGCCGCAGTAGTAGCCGTTGGCCACCAGGTTGTAGTGGGTTAGCATGGCGCCCTTGGGATTGCCGGTGGTGCCCGAGGTGTACTGGATGTTTATCGTGTCGTCGGGGTCACAAGACGCCTGGCGTTTGGCCAAGTCAGACTCCGTAACCTCTGCCGATCTTCGGCGAACGTCTTCCCATGACCACATGCCGTCGGGTGTCGGGGCTTCGGGTTCTGACGGGGATGGTATGTAAATCACGTTGCGCAGATACGGCAGGTTAGAACAATGCAATTCGCCGGGAGTGGAGTCTTTTAGTTCGGGGATGACCTCGTTGGTCATGCCCACGTAATCCGAGGTGCGGAACTTGCCGATCAACAACAGCGCATTGGCTTCTGACTGCTTCAGGACGTACTCAAGTTCGTGGGTGCGGTAGGAGGGGTTAACGGTGACCAGCACGGCCCCGATTTTGGCGGTGGCGAATTGGGCCACGACCCATTCGGTGTAGTTGGTAGCCCAGATGCCGACGTGATGACCCTTCTCAATCCCCATGGCCATCAGCCCCCGTGCCACGCGGTCGCATTCGTCCTTGAGTTCCCTGTAGGTGAAATGTGTACCGGCCTCAACATGGACCAGTGCTTCGCGGTCGGCGAACCGATCCGTTTGGGAATCCAGCAGGTCGCCAATGGTAACCCGAATCTCAAACTCGCGTGCCATAGCCTCACCTCTTCCTAATCGTGCTGACCATGCTATAGCATCTGAATTTTTCTCGCTATATACACCGAAGTCCAAACAAAGAAAGAGCCGCCCTTCAAAGCAGGCGGCTCTTGATTGCGGAGGATAGCCCGGATGAGGATGCGGTCTACCCAATCCACTCGGTAGTGTCGGGACCGTGGAAGTTGTACAGGAAGGTGCTGGCCGCCTGAACCACGTCGGGGCCGAAGTTCATGTAAGCGCTGGCCGTCTGCTCGACTACGTCAGGGCCGTGGGTCATGTAAGCGCTGGCCGTCTGCTCAACAACGTCGGGGCCGTGGGTCATGTAAGCGCTGGCCGTCTGCTCGACTACGTCAGGGCCATGGGTCATGTAGGCGCTGGCCGTCTGCTCGACTACGTCAGGGCCGTGGGTCATGTAGGCGCTGGCGGTCTGCTCGACTACGTCGGGGCCGTGGGTCATGTAAGCGCTGGCCGTCTGCTCGACTACGCCAGGGCCGTGGGTCATGTAGGCGCTGGCGGTCTGCTCGACTACGTCAGGGCCATGGGTCATGTAAGCGCTGGCAGAGGTCCGGGTGCCTGCGCCAGGACCAAGGTTGAAGTGGGTGTTACCAAGGCGGTTCAGGAATTCGGCGTCCATCTCGTACGGGCCGTGTATGGAAGAGCTGGTGGTTACTGCTGGGCTGTCGGCGGAGACCGAGCCGAAGGTGGTGGACATCGCTACCATCCCGGCCAGGGCCAGTCCGCCGAGGAGCCGCATGGAGTTCTTGATCGTCAGTACGCCGGAGTTGCTGGTATTCACGGATTTGCCGGTATTCAATTCTAGGTCTTGGCTGTTGGTGTTCTCGTTCGTCATTTTGTTTTCCTCATTCTTCTTCGATTCGTTTTCTTTTATCGCCGTGCCGTTGATCTGGTGCCGGGGTGTTGAAGCGTTCATGTTGTTGCCCTCATCAATTTGTTTGTCGTGGCCTTATAGTAGATTCGGGCGGACGGCACGCCATCGGGAGAAGTCCGTATTTATAAAATGGGGTGGAAAATAGAAAACGGCTGAGGTCTACGTATGTCTACGTAGACCTCAGCCGTTTCAGGCGTGAAATAGCGTATTTAAGGGCTGGAAAAGCCGAAGATTAAAGGGGGATTCTTAGCGGAAACGAAGGGCGTTCAGGGGTAGATCGCTAGTCCAAACCATTTCTGGTGGCGAAAGATGCAGCTTCGGCGCGGTTGGCGGCACCGGTTTTGTTCAGGATGTTGCCCACATGGGTTGTGACCGTCCGGACTGCGATGATCAGCTCCTCGGCAATCTCCCGGTCGGTCCTGCCGGCGGCGATCAGACGGATGACATCGGCCTCTCTTTGAGACAGGCCAGCCGGACTGAGCCCGGCCGCGCCACGAGACGCCGAAACATCGTCTTTCAGTTTGGTCAGTTGTTCCTGTATGGGACCCATTCCCAGGGTTTCAGCCGTGACCAAAGCTTCATCGATCAACTTGCGGGCTTGTGCTCGGTCTCCGTCACCGTTCCGCTCCAGCAGTGTTCCGGAGTAGTGAAGGATGATCCGGGGCGGTTGAGACCGTAGGCCCGACCTGGCACAGAAGTCCATCGCGGACTTGAAATGCTCCACTGCGTCGTCCAGGCGGCCGGTGGCATGGCATATCTGACCCAGTATCCGGTCGACCCCGATCCAGGCCAACCAGAGTCCCTGGTACGGCAGCAGTTCTTTGTAGAGATCTTCAATACCGAACAGGTCGCCCGTCAACATTTGATTGACCGCCAGCCCGGTCCTGGCCATCTGCGCGGCGAAGGACGTGGCCGAAGGAAAAGACAGCACAATCTCGGACCCCATCCGGGCCTCGGCAAGGTGTTCGTGGGAGCCGGTTATCTCAGCAATCATCGGGATCCCGTAACTCGGTATGGCAATCTCCAGACCAGGCCCATGTCGTCCGGCGCGTGCCGTCTTGATCAACCGGTCCTGAAAGAAATCCCCTTGATCCGCATTTCCCGTCTCGTACTCGCAGAGAATCCTGGAAAGCATCAGCGCGGGATTGAACGCGTTCAGGCCCAGCCCCCTGTCGGTCAGACTCCGCACGGCGAACCAGTCACCACGGACGAAGGATATCCCGGAGTTGACGAACAAGGCACCCGCTAGCAAAGACTGGTCTCGGACATCTTCGGCCACGGTGATCGAGGCCGCCCAATGCCGGGCCACCCCATCGAGCCTTCCCATCGCAGTTGCCGCCAGCAGGGCATTGATCCGGTAGACAGCTTCTGCTTGCGGGTTGTCGATCTTCTCGATCAGGTCGTGCATCCGCTCACTGTCGGCAAGCACTTCTTTCAGGTGCAGATTGAAGAAATGAACCTCGGCAGCGTTGGCCCGGGTCGACATCTCCAATGATTCGTCTCCGTGTTGCTGGGCGATTTCCAGTGCCTGGTTGAGGGCGGACATCGCCCGGTCGCAGTCACCGATTTCCTGCCCCAACGCCCACCCGTAGCGCGACAAAAGACTGGCAGCTTCCAGTGAGTCTGGTGGCACCAGTTCCAGCGCCCTGGAAATCAGGTCGGTAACCCTGCGGCGGCCCACTCCCGGCGCCATGGGGAACTTTGCCACCTCCACAGCCTTGGTCACCTCACCGATGCCGGCGTAATAGTCAAAGGCGCGTGTGAGGTTTTGAGATGCGCCGCGCCGGAGGATGGCGGCCTGCACTCGGCCGAACCCGAACAACAGACGGGCACTCTCTTCGTCTTGAACAGGGCTGTCATCATCGACCGCGACCTGTTTAGCCTGCAAGCCCTGGGCAAAATGGCCCAGCGCCTCTTCATGGGCGTAGGCGGCCAAAGCTTTTTCTCCGGCCATAAGGCCGTAGCGGATCAGTTTGTCGGTCCCCAGTACCGGCGCAGCCTGGGTGAAGTGGTGGGCCAATTCAGCGGCATGGTTCTCCGAGCTGTCACCGTACATCGTTTCCAGCACCTCCCCGATGCGGGCGTGGAGACGGACCTTGCGGCTGGTGGAGAGATTTTCGGAAAGGGTCTGCTGGACCAAGGCGTGGGTGAACTGGTACAGGTCTCCCTGCCCCGGCGCTTCTTCGATCAGGTGGGCTTCCAGAGCTTCATCTATAAGACCTAAAAGGTCCGGCTCAGAGATGTCTTGAAGGACTATCCCCAGCATCCGGAAGTCGAACTCCCGGCCGACTACCGACGCTGTGGTCAATGCCTGATTGCACTGTTCGGAAAGACGGCGCAGGCGTTGGCCGATGACATCGCGAACGCCTTCCGGCAACCCGAGTTCTCCGCCGAGTTCTCCGGCAATTTCTCCGGCGGCGCTCTGGGATGCCAGCAGGCGGATAACCTCGGCCAGGAAGAAGGGATTGCCTTCGGTATGGGCGTGTAGCGACTCGACCAGTGCGGTACCGGGGGCTCTACCTGCCTCGCTTTGGAAGAACCGTTGCACATCGCTGATTTCCAGGCCGCTGAGGCTATGCCGTCGAAACGCCGGTATGCGGGAGAGCTGGGCCAACGTCTCCGTGACGATGGGACTGCTGGCTGCCTCTGCTTCCCGGCTGGTGAGCACAATCATGAGGCGGCTGTCTTCGATCTGCCGGGCCATGAATTGCAGTAGAAGAAGGGAAGGCTCGTCAGCCCAATGGAGGTCATCCAGAACCAGCAGGATGGACTCGTCTTCCGAGGCCAGTATAAGGAAAGAAGATACGGCATCAAATAGGCGGAAGCGGGCCTGCTCGGGTTCCACCTGCGTTGGCTGTGGCACATCGCCCAGTTTATCGGCAATCTCCGGCACCAGACTGGCGATGTCGGCGATGCCCGGTCCCAACTGGGCCCGCAGCAGGTCGGGTTCGGTCTGCTCCACATAGGAGCGGATGGGGCCCACCCACGGCCAGTAGGGCGGCGCTCCCTCGCCTTCGTAGCACCAACCCCAGAGGAGCCGTGCGCCCTGGGCTCCGGCGTGGCGGGCCAGCTCCTAGGCCGTGCGGGTTTTGCCGATACCTGGTTCACCGGACAGCATGGCTATCTGGCCCCGGCCACCTATGGCTTCAGCCAGTGCGGCCAGCAGGAGTCCCATCTCCCGAGAGCGCCCCACGAATTCTCGGCCCTCGGGCATGGTTGGTAGGACGGGGTTCTGCCCAGAATCGCTCAAGCCCTGATAGCTTCCTCATCGGTGTCGCTGTTCCGATATTCTAAACGACTTCTTCGGACGTATGCTGGTCCGGTAAGCGAAATGACTGCGGGTTAGAAGACCTGGACTCCCAACTGCCTTGCCAGGTCGGGGAAGTTGTCGGCGATGATGTCGTGGTCGGGGTTCGGTTCCGGGTCGGGCGGACCCTGGGCGCCCCATTCGTCGGGACGCCGCACAAACGCTGTCTTGAACCCAGCTTTCTTGGCTGCGTCCAGGTCGAAGTTATGGCAGGCGACCATGCAGATCTCTCCGGGTTCCAATTGAAGCCACTTGGCGGCGGTCAGATAGGACTCGGGCAGGGTCTTGTATTTGCCGATCCCCTCACAGGAGAGCACCGCATCCCAACTCAGACCATTCTTCTTGGCAGTGTCGATGATCATGCGGTAGCTGAGGATAGTGAAGGAGGCGCAGATATATCTTTCCCTCAATCGGGTCAGCACGGCTGGGAAGTCGGGCCAGGCATCCAGATTGTGTGGGGTCTGCCAGGCGATCAAGCGGCGGTCTTCATCGGTAAATGCGTCAAGGCCGTTCTCGGATATGATCTCGTCCAGTATTATGCGGTGGGAATCGTCGTGGTTGCGTTCGGGCGGGGCGTGCTCGCCCATCTTGACGGTCAAACCCAGTGACCGGCGGCGCAGATCGTTGGCCAGCCCCGGCCAGTCTTTCTCCAGGCCATACTTGGACCCAACCTTGGTCAGAGCGTCGCTGAATCCGGTATGCCAATCAAGCACCGTGCCGCCCGTATCGAAAGTAAGGGCTTTAACATCTTCTAGGCTCATGGCCATTCTCCTCCGTAACGACGCTAGCTTTAGGCAGATATTCGCGAGTTATTGTAGAGTAGCCTGGCCGTGGCCGGTAGCCCAGTCTGTCCCCGTATTAGGAGTCTGCCATGCAAGATACCCCGCTCCATTACATGACCATCACCCAGGCGGCCAGCCTGATCGAGTCCAAGCAACTGTCACCCGTGGAACTGACCAAGGCGTTATTGGGCCGGATCGCCGCTCTGGACGGCATCTACAAAAGCTACGCGACGGTCATGGCTGACCAAGCGATGGCGTCGGCCCAGGCCGCTGAATCAGCGATAGCCTCGGGAAATTACCTGGGGCCTTTGCACGGGGTTCCCATCGCCGTCAAAGACCTCTGTTTCACCAAGGGAGTACCCACTATGGCCGGCGCCCAAGTGTTGCGGGACCACGTGCCCGACTTCGACGCCACTGTTGTCCAGAAACTGGAAAATGCCGGTGCAGTGATCCTGGGCAAGCTGAACCTGACTGAAGGCGCTATGGCCGGCTACAACCCCAAATTTCAGATTCCCTTGAACCCCTGGGGCACTGACCGGTGGTCGGGTGCGTCGTCCAGCGGTTCTGGCGCAGCCACTGCGGCTGGGCTCTGCTTTGGCTCATTGGGGAGTGACACCGGCGGTTCGATCCGGTTTCCGGCGGCTGCCTGTGGCGTCGTGGGTATCAAACCAACTTGGGGCCGGGTGAGCCGCTACGGCGTACTGGCCCTGGCCGAGTCGATGGACCATATCGGACCCATGACCCGGAGCGCCGCAGACGCCGGGATCATGCTGCAGGTGTTGGCCGGGCATGACCCCAACGACCCAACCTCTCTGACGGCTCCCGTGCCCAACATGCTGGAGAATTTGGACCAGGGGATAAAAGGAGTGCGCATCGGCCTGGACGAGCGTTACATATCTGATGGCGTGGACGACTCAGTGACCGAGGGTGTGCTGGCTGGCATCCGTGTTCTGGAGGGACTGGGCGCTCAGGTTGTGCCGGTCCGGATGCCGGAAACCCCGGGGTTCTTGGCGGCTTGGGGCGTGTTATGTCAAGCGGAAGCCGCCGCTGCCCACCGGGATACCTACCCCTCTCGCGCCGGCGAATACGGCCCCTGGTTCCGAGGCTGGTTGGAGCGGGGGACTGCTGTGACGGGCGCGGATTATGCCAAGGCCAACCAACAGCGCCTGGCCTGCAACGGGCTTGTCGCCGCCGTCTTCGACGATATCGACGTATTGGTCTGTCCGTCGATGACCGGCACAGCGCATCCGGTCACTCCCGAAGAGCTCTACGGGCCGATGGGCGAGGACGATTGGACGTGGGGCCAGTTCACCATACCCTTCGACTTCAACGGCGCTCCCACCATCTCACTGCCCTGCGGCCTGGACAGTCAGGGACTGCCCTTGAGCATTCAATTCGTGGGCAAACACCTGTCGGAGCCGCTGCTCTGCCGCATGGGCCACGCCTTCGAGGAAGCGACAACGTGGCGGGGCCTACATCCGGAAGTCTAATCTCATCGGCCGGGATCAGGGTCTGTGATCTTTAGCCTAAGAAAAGCCGTCTGACAACGTGCGGCGAATCTCTTCGGTCGATGCGGGCATCATCCGGTTCAAGCCAAATTCGGTTTTCACTGCACCCAAACTCAAGAAGACCCCGGGATTCTATGGTTAAATCCAGGAAGAGCCTTGTTGGCGCCACGCCGCATGGTTCGGGCCTCTAAAGTTTTATGTGACTTCTTGTTAGAATCAAAACGATTCCCACAGGAATAACCCCAATATTCTCTTTTCCGTGTGTTCTTACCAGTCAGCCTAAAGCCTGCTAGTGTTAGTACCAGTCAGGCTAAAGCCTGGAGCCTAAATGAGGTATCCCGTGAATCACAAACGCAAATCTTCCACTGACCTAGATATGGCAGATGGATGGTCGGATCCCGAAGATATGGACGGATCAGATCAGTCGCTCGATTCGCGATCCGTCTATAAAAGCGTCGTTGAGCAGATCCCGATCGGGATAAGCATCTGGGAGATCAATGATGCGGACGACGTTGGGTCTATCCGTTATCTGTACCGGAACCCGGCCGCCCATCAGGCCACCAATGCGACCTTGCACAGAGTGATTGGTGCAACGATCCGTGAGAGCTTCCCTAGATTGATCGAGACCGAGCTTCCGGCTACCATCGCGGAGGTTGCGCGTTCCGGTCAGCCGATGGAACTCGGCGAATTTCATTACGGTGATAGCAGCGTGCCCGAGGCCGTTTACTCCATCAAAGTGTTCCCTTTAGACGGACAACACGTTGGAATGTCCTTTGAAAACACCACCGACGTAAAGAAGGCCGAGAAGGCCAGAAAAGACGCCTTGACGGCCCTCGAGGCCGCTAATCAAGAGGAGTCGCTCCGGTTAGCAGATGACCAATCCGCATTGGCCGAGATCGGTAGAATCATAAGCGCGTCATCGAAAATAGACGATGTGTACGAAGAATTCGCCAAAAAAGTGCGTGAGCTGATTCCGTTTGACAGGATTTTAATCGCGAAAATCAACCCCGGTGATAAGACATTTACCTTCCAATATGCGTTGGGTATGGATGTATTGGGCATAAGACGTGGCGACACGTTGCTGCTTGCCGGTTCATTGACGGAAGTGGTGCGAAGGACCGGAGAGAAATTGGCCTTCGCCGTAAATAGTCCTTCTGAAGTTAACGGTCTAGCAAAGCGGTTCCCAACGCTCGAGCCAGCGTTGCGATCCGGCATGCAATCACAGCTATCGCTTCCCTTGCGGTCGCAGGGTGAAGTGATTGGCGCCTTATATTTGCAATCCAGAGTAGTAGGCGTGTATTCGGATCGGCATCTGGACCTGGCGGACAGTATCGCGACGCAGATATCCGGAGCAGTGGCCAATGCTAGACTACTTGAGCAATTGGAGGCCAGTAACGCCAGACTCGCCCATCTCAATCAAGAAGTCGTGGCGGCTCAAGAGAATGAGCGAAGGCGAATCTCAAGAGAACTTCATGATGAAGCAGGGCAAGCCCTCATAGCGTTGAAGATTTCGCTCCAACTCATACAGACCGGGATACCATCGGATTTAGAGTTACTGCGTGAACATGTTGCTGAAGCGATCGCGGTGACGGATTCCACGATGGAGGAGATTCGAATATTGGCTAGAGGCCTCAGGCCACCTGCTTTGGATGCCGTTGGGCTCAGTGATGCGCTGAGTGGGCTATGTATTGAGTTCGGTAAGATCGCGGGGATATCGATCGAATATGCCGGCGATGATATCCCACTACTCCCAGACATGGTAAATATCTGCCTCTATCGAGTTCTTCAAGAAGCCCTGACAAACACCGCCAAGCATGCGGCCGCTGATAAGATTGTAGTTAGGTTGAATTTCGGCCCTGGCGGGGTGGAGTTGTCTGTGGCCGATAACGGAGACGGGTTCGTTCTTCGAGAAGACGGCCTGGGTTCGGTGGGGTCTGATGGAATCGGCCTGCTGGGGATGAAAGAGCGGATCGAAGGAGTCGGCGGGAGACTACTTATAGAGGCTCATCTCGAGGAAGGCACCCGCCTGTCTATCCGCGTGCCGGTGGAGGAACCCCTATGATCAGCGTGATAGTAGCCGACGACCATAATCTGGTCCGGCAGGGAATTCGGGCGCTTTTAGAAAGCGCCGATGACATCAATGTGGTCGGAGAAGCGGAAGACGGTATTCAAGCTATCGAGCTGGCGACTCTGCTTACCCCAGACGTCTTGGTGATGGACATCTCGATGCCGCGGATGAATGGAACTCAGGCGACACAGCGAATCCGGGCCAATCATTTGTCGACCCAGGTTGTGATTCTATCGATGTACTCCGAAGAAACCATCGTGCGACGGGCTTTGCGGCAAGGTGCTATCGGATATGTGCTCAAGCGCGCAGTCACAGAGGAATTGCTTTTGGCGATACGTGCCGCCGCGCGTGGTGACACTTATCTCAGTCCGCCGATCACCCGGTCGATTCTTGATGAATTTTTGGCTACCCCACCCGGAGAAGACGAAACTGATCCCTTGGAAAGATTGACCCCACGGGAAAGGGAAGTGCTGCAGCTTATCGCTGAGGGTCTAACGAACAGCTTGATCGCGCAAGAGTTCGTGATAAGTATCAAAACCGTCGAGAAGCACCGGCTGAACTTGATGTCGAAATTAAACATCCACGATCTGGCCGGATTAGTCCGGATATCTGTTAAATACGGGCTGGTGAACGCGGAAATGTAATCGCTCTAAAAGCCGCCGGAATTCAAAGACCCCACATGAGATGGGGTCTTTTTTTGCGAAATTTAAGTGTTACACCCAATATCGGAAGTGACTCGCATGCTTGACCATAAGAAGTGCATCTTGCATTTTGGTCGTCGGTTCAGAATGATTCCTGGCTACGAATCTCTGAGGCAGACCACTGAGAGGATCGTTGGGAAGGAAGTCGAAAAACCCGGAAGTCAACCTCAGAGAAATGGTCAGCTTTTACCACGTCGCCCGTCTTAGGAGCGTGACAAGAGCAGCACGTTTCATGGGTGTTGGCCAAAATACTGTCTCTCAACACCTGCTTAGATTGGAACAAGAATATAAGGTCAATGTGTTCCAACGGCCCGAAAACCAAATGATTCAACGCATGATTCAGCCTCCCGCGTTAACCGCCAAGGGGGAAGAGCTGCTGGAACTTATGGCGCCGATCGTTGAAGGTGCATCGATATTGGATGAGAGTATGAGACGCCTCAAACGGGAAGCGCCACTCTCGATTGGGGCTTACACGGAACTCGTGACTGATCGCTTGCCTTCGGTGATCAAGGACCTCCATTCCCAGCACCCTGAAGTTCCCTTGAGAATCAGCAGTTCAAACCACTTGGCAATGATTCAGCAGATGAGACGCGGCCAGCTTGATCTTGTGATTGGAACCGGCAACCAGAACGCCGATGACGATCTGGACTATGAAGCATTGTTTAACTTCCGCGTCGTATTGCTAGTGCCGCGCGGACACGCCCTGGCCTTTAATCCATTTCCCACTATAGAAGATATCGCCGAGTGGCCTATAGTTTTTTCCAGCACTGAAGCAACTGTGCGCAGTCGAGCGGAAAAATTGTTCCGGGATAAGCAGTGCAGTTTGCAGATCGCTGTAGACGTCGATGGCGCCAATATTGTCGAACAGCTGGTGGAATTGGGCACCGGGGTGGCGATATGCGCCGACTTCACCGTAAGTGTCTTGGATCGTAGCAATTTTGATGTTATCCCGCTTGACCATTTGTTCGATGGTCTGACCGTGGGGCTATGGACGCTGAAAGACCAGGTAATTAACCAGTCGACTCAGAACTTCATCGCCAGTCTCCGGCGCGACCTTTCCGACGAACCGGTGTCGGTCGGAGCCGCTGCGACGAATGAAATTAGCGACTCCGAGCAACAGCCTCTGAGAGAACTAGCGCCCGGGGCATTGGCTGACTGATAGCCCTTGCCGTTCAAGCTCATGGGTGCCTCCACGCCGCGCTCTTCTCCAATCGCTATTAGAATTCCGTCCCCATTCACTAGGCAAATAGGGTGGTTTTCGCTCGTTAATGGGCAATACACCCTATGTACCCACTCCTATGATTCGAGTACAACTACGCAGCGATTGCGAGTATTTGATTGATATATATTATCGATTCTATGCCGATGCCGATGTCCGGGAGGGTATTGACTCCACTCGCCGCCTAATGGGTTCAGGTTTCTCTGGATCCATAGCGATTCGATACCTATGGGAGGATGCAATTCAATGAGGAAGTTGCAAAAATTTTCGTTTCCAGTCCTAATCGGCATATTTTTGCTGATCTTAGCCGCGTGTGGCGGCGACGATGAAAGTGTGACCACTACTAGCACAGGGAGTACTGGTGGAAGCGCCACAGAGGTACCAAGTGCCACCGATGTCCCTGATTCTGGCGCCACGACTGACAAGACCTCTGAAGTGACCACGACAGGCGAATCTTTTGAGTTCCAATACGTTTGCGTGAACCGGACCCTGTTGCCTTGTCAGGTTATTCAAGAGTACATGGATAACGTAAATACGCGGACTGACGGCCAGATTGAGATTCAATTGAGTTCCTATCCTGAGTTGGGAATCAGCGGTTTCGACATGATCCGTCTGCTAGAGGACGGGACCATTGGATTGGGCGAGATCTACAGCGGATTTGTTGGAGGCGAGTTCCCGATCTTTGAAGCCGCAAACCTCTGGGGGACCTTTAATACCCTGGACCAGTGGTTTGACGCTGCCGACGCACTTGAGGATGAAATTAAAGCTCTCGTGAAGAGAGAGACAGGCGGGGGACAGGTAGTAGGGTTCAACTACTACCCCTCCCAATATTTCTTCACTAAAAAACCCCTCAACACCTTACCTGACTTCGAAGGTGTTAAAACCAGAAGCCATAGCACCGTACTTTCTGACCTGATTAGCACCCTCGGCGCCAACCCACAGACCATGGCGTTCGCCGATGTTTACCCGGCTCTGGAGCGCGGCGTTCTGGACGGCGCGGTAACCTGCGGGTCGTGCGGAATAGGACAAAAATGGAGTGAGGTTACCGACAATCTAACGGGACCGATACCCGGTTCTTGGGCCCAGACCTTCGTCACATTCAATGGCACAGAGTGGAGGAGCCTTCCTGAGGACTTCCAGGCCATCCTCTTGGACGAAGGTGTATTGCACACCGCGCGTGCCAAAGCGTCTTCTCTCGCATCTGACGACGCATCGGAAGGGACACTTGTCGAATTGGGCATGACCCACGCCCTCTTTTCTGATGAGATGTTGACGATTCTCAAGGACGCCGCACAGTCCTCCGTGGTCCCAAAGTGGGCGGAGCGAGCTGGTGGATTCGAATCTGAAGCCGTCCAAATCTACAACGACAAGATCGCACCGATAGTCGGCCTGTACGTTCTCGCCGACGGTACCGTCGAGAAGAGATAACGGATAACGATCGATTATCAATCATTTCTATCGGATAGGAGTTGTTGAGACAGCTCTGTGTTAAGAGTCTGGTTTAAATAATATTACCTGGCTCTGCCTTACATGCGATGGACATCAGAAGGGACGCTATTTCCAGAGGAATCAAACTCTGGCGGTAGCGTCCCTTCTTTAGTATGAAAAATGGACTGCCTGGGCCTGTTCATCGATGTCACCGATCAATGTGGACAATCCGTATTCTCCAAGCCATCTGGAAAACAAGCCTAGGACCTCGTTATACCAACCGACGGTCCTGGGCGATTTTCCCTCGGTCCGGTTATTTCCCTCGAAGTGCTGCATAAGCACCGATAGGTCGATGTTAGATTTATCCATCTCTTTCCACCTAAGGTTCTGTTTACTAGCCATGATAGTTACTTGCCTCCATTTCGAGGAAGTGTCTGAGAGGCAAGCATCTGGGACCTGAAACCGAAGGACCAAAAAGGCAGGGGGTCGGATTTGCTTTTTTGACAAAAAAAAGCCGCCATCGCTGGCGGCTTCCGTGACTGAGTCGTGCGTGAATGGTGGAGGTGAAGGGAATCGAACCCTTGGCCCCCTGCATGCAAAGCAGGTGCTCTCCCGCTGAGCTACACCCCCACGATTGGGCCACCTGTAAATTTTAGCACAGGCATGGGCCAGAGGAGTGGCAACAGACCTTCTCTACTGGGCGGCTTTTGACTCTCCCGCCACCGCCGGCAGCCGCACGGTGAATGTGGAACCATTTCCGACTTCACTCTCGACCAGCACCGTCCCACCCATCATCTCGCAGAAATGGCGGGTGATGGCCAGTCCAAAACCTGTACCACCGAATCGGCGAGTAGTTGATGCTTCTTCCTGAGCAAATGCCTCAAAGAGCCGTCCCATCTGTTCATCGGTCATGCCGATACCCGTCCTCACTGCGAAGTTGACCCACTCTTGACCTTCTTCGGTATCACGGCTAACGGTCAGTGAGATGGTCCCCTGTTCGGTGAACTTGGAGGCGTTATCAATCAGATTGAAAAGGCATTGTTTTATTTTTGTGGCATCAGCGTGAATTGCGCCTACCGAGTCGGGGCAGTCTATTTCCAGCACGTTGGAGTTGTTTTCCACCGGAGTCTGCACGGTAGTTACCACTTCTTGGACCATTTGATATACAGGGAAGGTCTCCAAATAGATGTCCATGTCCCCGGTCTCGATCTTGGAGACGTCTAGAACATAGTTAACCAGACTCAGCAGGTGCTTCCCTGCTCCATTGATCCGCTCCAGGTCCTCTTTAAATTCTTCGTTGTCTGAGTCCTCGGCTTCTTCCTGGAGCATATCGCTGTAGCCGATGATCGCGTTCAGAGGGGTGCGCAGATTGTGGTCATGTTGGCCAGGAAATGATTCAATGTCTCGTTGGCTTCCTCAGCATCGTCCAGCGCCCGTTCCGCCTCGTTCAGCAGCCGGGCTTTATCCAGCGCCAGTGCGGCTTGGTCGGCCAAGGCCTCTAAGAGGGAGATCTCATCCCCCGTAAATCGGCGTTCCATGTGTTCGGTATCTCCTATCGAGAGCGTGCCGATAGACTGGTCGTTGGCGATGAGCGGGACGATACCTATCGCTGTCGGTAGACGCCCTTTTTCACCCTCGATAAGCCGCCGCGTTTCTGGAGCGAGTAACTGAATGGCTTCTTCCCCGAACAACGTTTTTTTGAAGGCCATCACATGACCAGCCGCACTTGAGCCCTCCCCCACTAACACTGATGGACCTTCGGTGACTAATATTTGCATCGAGGCCGTAGCGGCCCGTGGAACCAAAGTGTCTCCCTCCAACAACCTGATGATGATATCTTGCGCGCCGACCAGCCGGGCAGCCTCGTTCACGATCAGGTCCAAAATCTCGTCAGTGTCATGGGCACCGGCCAATTTATTGGAAATCTGATAAAGGGCGTCGAAGCGTTCCTTCTCCCGCTCCGCCTCGTTCAGGAGCCGGGCCTTTTCCAGGGCAAGGGCAGCCTGATCGGCGAAGGCGGTCAGCAGGGAGACTTCGTCCTCGGTGAAGCGGCGCCCGTGGTTGCTGGTGTCGGTCACTGTGAGGGTGCCGATCGACCGGTCATTGGCCAGCATGGGGAAGGTGACAGCTCTTTGAAATCCAAGCTTGTTGGCAATAGCTAATACGCCTGGAGTCAACATACCTTCTTCAAGGGGTTCCCATGAGTAATAGATGAACGGTTTTTTGGCAGCGATCGCCCTCCCTTGGAAGGTCGACCCTTTTCCAACCAGGATCGTCGGTCGCTCCTTCGCAAATTCTGCAAGAAGTGCGGCGACTCCCTCTGTGGCTGGTCCGGGCACCAAACCGTCCCCTTCCAACAACCTCATCCAAGCGCCGGTCGCTCTAACCAGCCGGGCGGCCTCATTCACGATCAAGTCCATCACCTCATCGGTGTCGTGGACGCCGGCTAGGCGGTTGGAAACCCGGTAGAGTGCATCAGAGCGTTCCTTCTCCCGCTCCGCCTCGTTCAAGAGCCGGGCTTTTTCCAGGGCCAGGGCTGCCTGATCGGCGAAGGCGGTCAGCAAATTAACTTCTTCGGCAGTGAAATTGCGCCTTCGGTTGTCGGCTAATATGATCACCCCCACCGACTTGTCATTGGCGAGCAGTGGAAGCATCGCGGTCCCATGGAAGTCGTGTTTCAGGAACAGTGAGCTGAGTTCCGGAGATACGAGTTCACCCTCCGAGATTTCCTCCCAGATCAGGTGTTTCTTGGTCGCCATCACATGGCCCACTGAACTCTCTTTTTCTCCCACTTGGAGCTCAGGATTAAGCTTGGCGGCGTCAGCTAAAAAACCTGCTGCTGAATCCGTCGCGGCACCGGGAACCATTACTTCTCCAACCAACAACCGTATCCAGGCCGCGGTGGCACCGACAAGCCTGACTGCTTCATTGACGACCAGGTCCAGCACTTCCTCCGTGTCGTGAGCTCCAGCTAGCAGGTTGGAAACACGGTAGAGGGCGTCCGAGCGTTCCTTCTCCCGCTCGGCCTCATTCAAGAGCCGGGATTTTTCCAGAGCTAGGGCCGCCTGGTCGGCAAGTGCCGATAACAAGGAGACTTCGTCTTCGGTAAAGCGTCGGACCTGATGGTCCAAAACGAAAAGCACGCCGATCGCCTGGTCATTAGCCAACAATGGAACGCCGATCGAGCCGTGGAAATCGAGTTTTCGCAGGACGTCGCGCTGCGCAGGTGCGATCAGCTCTGATTCTGCGGAATCCTCCATGACCAACGGCGCTTTTGTCGCCATCACGTAACCCACGGAGGACGCGTCTTTGTCCATCTTAAAGACGGGAGTAGCGCTTGCGCTGTCAGACTGCAACACGGCGGTTGCCGCAGTCGTCGGGCCGGGCACCAATAAGCCGTTTTTCACCAGACGAAGGAAGGCCCCTGTTGTGCCGACCAGCCGGGCCGCCTCATTCACGATCAGGTCCAGTACCTCGTCTGTGTCGTTGGAGCCGGCCAGCTTGTTCGATATCTGAAAGAGGGCGTCGGAGCGTTCTTTATTCCGCTCTGCTTTTTGTAAATGACGAGCTTTCGCGACGGCCAACGCTGCTTGGTCGGCGAAGGCGGACAGGACAGCTACCTCATCGTCGGTGAAGACGCGGATAGCGCCATCAAAAACGAAAAGCGCTCCGATGGGCTCAGAATCTACCAGTAATGGGATGGCAGCGACCCCGTAAAAACCATGCTTCTCGGCCAAAAGCCGGGTGTTAGGCAATATGATTTCCGCTGTTGTGGCGTCGTCGATAACCAGGGGCTTCTTGGTGGCCATGACATGGCCCGCAGCGGTCTTACCTTCTTGTACCGTGACGACCGGGTTCGACTCGGTGACATCGGCCAGATAGCCGGCCGCGGTCGCCGTGGCAACGGTGGGCACACCGACGCCACCTTCCAACAGGCGGATGTACCCAGCTTTGGCCCCAACCAGACGGGTCGCTTCGTTCACGATCAGGTCCAGCACGTCGGCCAAGTCGTGCGCGCCAGCCAGCCGGTTGGAAACCTGGTTCAGGGCGTCGGAACGCTCCCGCTCCAGTGCCAAGCCTGCCAATAGCTGTTTTTGGTTTTTCGCTGATCATTCATAAGGTGTTTGAGCTTGCGGAAATAGTCAGGACCTAGGTCAAAATCCCACGGTCAAATCGACGATAAAAGTTGCCGGTATTATGACACGATTGGGTAAGACGCCGCACCGAGCCGAATCGCCCTGACTTGGGCACTTACAAAGAAACGTCCCGACTTCTCGGTCGGGACGTTTACTGGTCTTCAGTTAATGCTTCTGCGGTTATGCGGCCAGCGGCCCATCTTGGAACTTTCGCTAAACTCTATGCGCCATCTGGGGGATGAAGAAGCGGTGCTTGAAACCCATCTCCACGATCAAGAAAGAGATTAATATCACCATCCCGCCGCCAAACGCGTCGGTCAGATAATGGTTGCCGGTGATGGTGATGGCCAAAAGGGTCATCGTTGGATAGATGACGCCGAATATCTTGAGCAGGAGATAAGGCGTTCGGAAGAAAAGTATTCCAAACATCACTGTCCAGGCGAAGTGGAGGCTCGGCATGGCGGCGAAAGCGTTGAAGTAATTAACCATCTCTCGGCTGGCGTACTCGGACGGCCCAAACACCTGGATCGTGTCTACGAAATACAGGGCCATCATCCGGGGTGGGGCCAGGGGAAAGACCATGAACGCGACCACGGCAATAGCGAAGCTCACCATCACTATGTTTCTGTAGTACCGGTACCTGCTCCGGTTGGTGACGTACATGATCAGACCCGACACGAGGATTATGGGCCAGAAGGTGATGATGTAAGCCCAGTTGAAGAAGACCACCATCGCCATTGCACTCTCGACGGCCCAGGCCTGCATGGAGGGTTCCCAGAAGATTCCCAGGTCACTCTCGAATTTTATGACCCGCCAAGCGTTGTTGAAGGCAGTGGTCTGGAAATCGGCAAACACCAGCGTCTTGGTGTACATGTAGGCCAGATATCCGAAGACCACAAGGCATAATTCGAAAAGGTGAGGCAACCAATTATTCAACACCGGGAATTGCCTAAATTTTGTTCGGATGGTAGTCATCTGTCCTGTCGTATCCCATGATCGGTGGCACGTACCTGAGAAACGGCCCGCCAGGTCCGTAGTCCGATCCGACCTGTATGGGCAACTACGATTTTATCATGGCATGAGGCCCGAATGTATCAACCTGACCCCGTACAATCGGCCTGTGAACGATTGTCTATCGAGTGATCAGCCTGTAGTTGGACCACTCAACGCAACAGCGCCCCAGCTTCTGCCGGGGCGCTGTCGATAACCTGGGTTGGTGCGAGTCCTACTGAAGCAGGAACCCCTCGTAGCCCTTGGCTGCTACCTCGTCACGCTTGGCCCGCATGATTGGCGCGGTGTCCGGGGCGGTGAGCAGTCCCCGGGCCTTGCCGGGTATGTTGGCGCCCACATACCAAGAGTCTGCCTGCGAACGCAGTATCTTGGCGCCCGCGTCTGCTACGTGCTGGGTCCATTCCGCTTCCGCTTGGGGTGAGGCGGACATCCGCGTGAAGTTATTGTCCTTCACGTATTTGATGGCGTCACCCACCCAATCAACCAGCGGCTCGGCGGCCCGGACGAAGTTTCCGACCGAGGCTTGGTTTATCGTGAATAGGTTGGGGAATCCGCAACTCTGGACACCCATGAATGTGCGAGGCCCGTCGGAGAACTTGTCCTTCAACGTCTGGCCGCCTTCGCCTCTGATATCCAGTCTGCTGAGCGAACCCGTAACAGCGTCGAAACCGGTGGCGAACACGAGTACGTCCAGGTCATACTCAGCGGCTGCGGTCTGGAGGCCGTTGGGGGTGATGCGCTGTATGGGCGCCTCACGCACGTCCACCAGCAGGACGTTGTCCTGGTTATATACCTCGTAGTACCCGCTCTCGCAGGGCAGGCGCTTGGAGCCGAACATGTGGCCCTTGGGCACCAGCATCTCCGCGACGACGGGGTCGATCACTCGCTCTCGTATCTTGTTGCGGAAGAACTCGGCGTAGTCCTCATTGGCCTCACCGGGGAGCATGACGTCATAGAAATTGCTGAGCCATTTCTTGAACCCGGATTCCTGCCACAGACTTTCGTATTTCTCCAGGCGTTCCTCGGCCGATACGCTCATGGCGGAACGGGGGTCAAACTCGTGGACAAAAGAACCCGCGGTCTCCATACACTTCCGGAAGATCTCCGGGTAGCTGGCCTTGATCTCGCTCTGGGTCTTCTCGTCGATCATGCTGTTCCGCAGCGGGGCGCAGAAGTTGGCCGTGCGCTGGAAGACTGTCAGATGGGAGACCTCTTTGGCGATCTCAGTGATGAGTTGAACGCCTGAGGCCCCGGTGCCGATGACACCGACCCGTTTGCCGACCATGTCCACCCCTTCTTGGGGCCACCTGCCCGTGTGACAGGAGATTCCCTTGAAAGAGTCTTTACCCTCGAAGTCGGGGACGTACCCGGCGGAAAGGATTCCGACCGATGTGATCAAGAACTGACCGCGAGCACGGTGGCCGTCCTCCATCACAACTTCCCAACGGTTTTCGTTCTCGTCAAAGATGGCCGACATCACCCGCGAGTTCAGCCGGATGTCACGGCGCAGGTCGAACTTGTCCGCCACGTAATTCAGATAGCGTTCGTTCTCTGGTTGGCCAGAATAATGCTCCTTCCAGTCCCATTCCTGTAGGAGTTCTTCCGAGAACGAATACCCGTAGGTGTAACTCTCAGAGTCGAACCGGCAGCCCGGGTAGCGGTTCCAGAACCAGGTGCCGCCCACGCCGCTGCCCTCTTCAAAAGAACGGGCCGTCAAACCAAGCTGCCGCAAGCGGTAGAGCGCGTATAGTCCGGTCACGCCGGCGCCGATGATGATGGCGTCGAATTGCTCGATGCCTTGGGTGCTCTCTGTTTGTTGTTGGGTGCTCGTCATCAGTTACTCCTGTTATTGGCTATAAATCTCTGATGCAACGGAAGGAATGTGCCTCCCGGCGAGGGGAATCTCAGAAGGTCCAGTACGCTACGATTATCTATTTTCCGCATATTGTGCAAGGTAAAATATCACGGTTATTGTACGTCTCTCATACCCAAAGGACAATGCGTTCTAGGGCCGCGGTTGGCCTTACGGTTTGTCGGTAGCCGCGAGATCGTTGAGGGTCCGGGCAGTTTGGCGGTAGGTCTCGGGATGGGATCCTTTGGCGATGGATGCGAGGTACTCAACAGACTCATCGGAAAGACCGGTAGCACTTGTAAAATCCGAGCCTTCGATGCTGATTAGGTGGGAGAGCTGGGCGCTTTCAAGTACCGCCCCGGTGAGGTTCGTGCCCCGGAGGTTGGCCCCGCTGAGGTTGGCATTTTCCAGCCTTGAATCTCTGAGATTAGCGCCGTCCAAGTTTGCCCCGCTGAGATTGGTGGAAGACAAGTCCGACCCGCTCAGGTCTGCGCCACGGAGGTTGGCGCCACTGAGGTCAGAATCGCTCAGGTCCACCTGGTTCATGTTGGCGTGAGCCGCTATCAACCCATGAAGGTTACCCTGGCTCAGGTCGGAGCCGGTCAAGTCAGCATCGCTCAGATCGGCCCCTCTGAGATCAACGCCGTCGAGCTCGGCCTCTTTGATCTCCGCACCCCGCAGGTTGGCCAAGCCAAAGCCGGCATGCTGCATAGACACTCCGTTCAGCTCAACGTTGCTAAGGTCGCTACCGGACAGCGCGAGCATCAGGGGCTCGCTATCGCCGTTTTGAGATATCAGCCCGCTGCCGTATAGAAACGCCAACAGGTTGCGCTTCTCGTCGGCCTTGAGGATCTTCAAGATAGAGTCGGTGCGGCCTTTGGTCAGCGCTCTAGCGGTGTCGGTGAAGACGCCGTCCTCGTCCCTGAGTAATAGCGTGGATATACCGTCGAAGTACGAGTCCAAACTCTGGGCGCGGATGATGCGCTCTTGTTCCAATTTCGAGGCTTCGTTGTTCCGATCGATCTCCTGGGTGAGTTCTCTCTGTTCCCGGCTGATTCGTTTGCCGTCTACCCACTGGCGCACCCCGACATACACCGCAATGATAGCGATGGCGATCGAGCCGACCGCTCCGGCCAGTTGGGCGATGGCGCCAAGGGCAACCCAGTTCATTCGGTTGTTCTCATAAAACCACTAATAATCCTGTCTAGGCTCGGTTGTGGCGCTCTAGGCAGTCGCCGATTCGACTCTTCAATAAGACCGGATTAAAGGGCTTGGTCAGGTAGTCTTCCGCGCCCAAGTCCATGCACTTCGCCTTGCCGTCCGATTCATCGAGGGCCGTTGTGATGATTACTGGTATGTGGCTCAATGTTTGATCGGCTTTCAGGTGTTCTAGCACCTCATACCCGTTCATTACTGGGAGCATTATGTCCAGCAAAACTAGGTCAAAGGCCTCCTGGTTGATGAACTCCAGAGCCTGCCGGCCATCCACGGCCATGGTCACCCTGTAGCCCTGGCGTTCCAGACGCCGACCCAGCAAGTCACGGTTCATCTCATTATCGTCTACCACCAAGAGCGAGTATTGCTGGCTAGTCATCAACCGGTCCCCTTCCCAAGTATCGTTTCTCTATCTTTGATCACCAATCGGCGTCTCTGCCGAATGGAGCTGCCGTGTTTAGCCCGCGTCTTTACCGAGCAGTGCTTCCATCTTTGTGATCAAACGGGAGAATTCCACGGGTTTTGTGTCATAGTCGTCACAGCCAGATTCCAGGGCCTTCTCGCGGTCGCCCGCCATGGCATGGGCGGTGAGCGCGATCACCGGGATGGGCTGGGTCTCCGGGTCTGCCTTTAGTTTCTGGGTGGCCGCCCAGCCGTCCAGTATGGGCAGGTCCATATCCATCAGGATGATGTCCGGCGATTCAGACCGGGCTTTTGCCACCCCATCTTCGCCGTCCACCGACACTATGACTTCATAGCCACGGCGCATTAGGCGTCGGGTGAGCATATCCCGGTTCATCTCGTTATCTTCGACTACTAAGACCTTAGGCATGGCTTCTCCCCGATCTATTTCCGGGCTTATTTTTGAGCACGTTCGGCCCCGGAGAACGTAGTCACCAGTGCTCGCAACTCGCTCATCAATGATTCGGTCGAGTATGACCCTTTCTGTATGATCTTTTCAACATACCCGCTCAGGCGCTGACGGTCTTCTGCGGTGATGTCCTTGGCGGTGATCACCACCACCGGCAGCTTGGACCACCGGCCGCTGCGGCGCAATTCTTCCATGAACTCGAACCCGTCCATCTCCGGCATCATCAGGTCCAGCAAGACCAGGCTCGGCTCAATCTCATCCAAGATGTCCAGGGCTGCCCGGCCGTTTTCGGCCTCGGCAACCTCCCAACCCTCTTTCTCCAGCATGCGGCGCACCATCACCCGCACCGACTTGGCGTCATCCACCACCAACACCGGCCCGACGTTCACTTCCTGCCTATATTTGTTCAAGACTGACAGCAGCCGCGCCCGGTCGATGGGCTTGGTCAGGTACTCGGCGGCCCCCAGGGCGTAACCCATGTTCTTTTGGTCGATGATCGTAACCATAATCACGGGGATGTCGGCCAGGTCCGGGTCGGCTTTCAGAGCGGAGAGTACTGCCCAGCCGTCCATGCCCGGCATCATGACGTCCAGGGTAATCACCGCAGGTAGCAGTTCTTTGGCCAGACGCAGGCCGTCCTGGCCGCCCATGGCCCGCACCAGTTTGAAACCCTGACCGGCCAGAGACCGCTGCATCAGGTCGTGCACGCTGGCGTCATCGTCCACCACCAACACCGTGTTGGCGGCAGGGGACGGCGCCGGGGTCTCAGCGTTTGGAGCCTCTGCATCAGGGTCTGCCGTTTCGTCGGGCTCCAACGCCACCGCCGGCAGCTTCATAATGAAGGTCGACCCTTGCCCGATTTCGCTGGTGACGATGACCGATCCGCCCATCATCTCGCAGAAATGCCGGGTGATGGCCAGCCCCAAGCCGGTGCCGCCAAACCGTCTGGTTGTTGATGCCTCAGCCTGGGAAAAGGCTTCAAAGAGGCGTCCCATCTGTTCTTCATTCATGCCGATGCCATTATCGGCCACGGCGAAGTCGATCCATTCCTGCCCTTCTGACCCCTCGCGGCTGACCGTCAATGTGATCGACCCTTGATCAGTGAACTTGCTGGCGTTGCTGAGCAGGTTGAAGAGCCCTTGGCGCACCTTGGTGATATCGGCGTGGATATTTCCAACCGAGTCCGGACAGACTATCTCCAGCGTGTTGGAGTTCTTGTTCACCAGGGGCTGGATGGTCGTGACCACGTCTCGGATCATCGGCCCGATGGCGAATGTCTCCAGATAGATCTCCATGCCGCCGGCTTCGATCTTTGAGATGTCCAAGACATCGTTGATCAGGCCCAGAAGGTGTTTGCCGGCGCCGTTGATACGCTCGAGGTCATCTTCGAATTCTTGGTTGCCCAGGTCCTGGGCTTCTTCCTGGAGCATCTCGCTGTAGCCGATGATGGCGTTCAACGGCGTACGTAGTTCGTGGCTCATGTTGGCCAGGAATTGGCTCTTGGTCCGGTTGGCTTCTTCGGCCGATTCCCGTGCCTGCTCGGTCTCCTCGATGAACCGGGCATTGCCGATGGCCACGGCGGCGCTGTCGGCCAGGGACTGAAGGAGTTGAATCTCACCATCGCGGAAATCGTGGGGTTCCCCAAAGAAGACATTCAATGCCCCGTAAGCCTCATCCCGAACGATGATCGGCACAGTAAGGACTCCGATAACCCCCGCGTCGCTAAGCAGACGGGTCACTTCGGGGTTGGACCGGGTGATGTTTTCGTCGGCTGATATATCTCTGTTCCAGACAGGCCGTCGCTCCTGGAAAGCGACACCGGTAATTCCTTCACCCGGAGTGGCGGAGTACCCGGTCCTAAGTTCAGAATTTTCATAATTCGATATTGCGGGCAGCAATAATCCACTGGCTTCATCGAACCGTTGAATCGACGATCCACGGCTACCGAGTAGCTCTTGCGCCTTGGTAATAATCAGTTGCAGCACGGCATCCATATCCGTCGCGGAGGCAAGCTGGTCCGTGATCTCGCGTAGCTGGGTGGCTTCGTCACGCGCCTGCTGGGTCTCCTCTATGAACCGGGCGTTTCCGATGGCCACGGCTGCGCTGTCGGCCAGAGTTTGGACGAGTTGAATCTCGTCATCTGCAAAGTCGTGGGGTTCGAAGAATAAGATGTTAAGCGTTCCGTATGCCTGGCCTCGGATGATGATTGGCGTGGCGACAGCGGCGCGGATCCCGCCGTCGCGTATCGCAGAATCGGTCTCCTGGTCTGGTTTAACGATGGCCGGGTCCGAGTCACGGTCACTTGTCCACACTGGCCGTTTTTCCTGGAATGCTTGCCCCGTAGCGCCTTCTCCGGGCTTCATCTGAACAGAATTCTCTAGTTCCAATGGGAAATTGTGAGTCTTTGCGATCGACAGTACGTTTTCAACCGGGTCGTACTCAAAGATTGCCGAAGCTCCGCACGCCAGCATCTCAACCGCCTTGACGACGATCAACTCCAAAACACTGTCCATATCAGTGCTGGAGGCCAATTGGGCCGTCACTTCCTGGAGTTGGGTGGCCTCCCGTTCTCGGTTCTCGGCTTCGTCCCGCGCCTGCTCGGTCTCTTCGATGAACCGGGCATTGTTGATGGCCACGGCGGCGCTGTCGGCCAGGTTCTGAATCAGGTTGATATCTTCGTCAGTAAATTCTCCGGGTTGGTCAAATACCGTATCAAGTACCCCGTACACCTCATCCTGTATCACGATGGGCGCCGCCACAACCCTTACCACCGCCATCTCGGCGGCCTGCTCGGCAACGATCTTGACAGAGTTCGGATCAGAATACGTCACCTCTTGCATGAGGTCATTGGTCCAGATCACGCGACGCTCCTCGTAGGCGCGTCCGGCATTTCCCTCGCCCGGCCTGACCAGAAGATCTTTCATTTCCGGGTTAAAGTTGTGCATCGTGGAAAAGACCAGGCCACCGCGGTCAGCGTCGTACCGGAGTATGCCGCCTGATTTGGCTCCCATAAGTTCGACTGCCTGCTGTGTAATCAGGTTCAGCACGCTGTCCAGGTCATGATTGGAGGCAAGCTGGGTAGTCACTTCATAGAGTTGGATGGCCCGTTGTTCCCGGGCTTCTGACTCGCTCAGGAAACGGGCCTTCTCCAGGGCGAGGGACGCCTGATCGGCAAAGGCAGTCAGGAGGGAGACTTCGTCCTCGTTGAATCGGCGTATGTTGCTATCGAACAGTGTGAGTACGCCTTTGGCCGACCCGTCTGCGAGTAAAGGGAGGGAGACGGCCCCGCGGAACCCATTTTTCTTTACCAAGGCCCGCAAGTCTTCAGTGACAAACTCCCCGACCTCCGCGTCCTCCCAGACCATGGGTTTCTTCGTGGCCATCACGTGTCCCGAGGGACCCGTGCCCACGCCAATCACGGCGGTTGAAGGAAGCTCAATCACAAATTTCGCTGCCGTCTCTGTCGCAGCCTTGGGCACCATCAACCCCCCTTCCAGCAACCGAATGAAGGCGGCATCGGCACCGACCAGCCGGGCAGCCTCGTTCACTATCAGGTCTAGAATTTCGTCCGTGTCATGGACTCCAGCCAGCAGATTGGAGACCCTGTGTAGGCGTTCAGCGATAATGGGACACTTTTAAAGGGATAGAAACATGAGGGTGGTGGTGTGTTTGGACTCCCGGTGCAGGGTATAGATCTACCGCACCTAGAAAGGAGCCAGAAGTGTCCCAAGAC
>Ga0209089_10000277_pt1 | contig 48735 bp, 48 predicted proteins | sample ArcticOcean_MG_C_FD_187431 | JGI IMG/M metagenome (GOLD analysis project Ga0209089, IMG submission 187431) | Marine microbial communities from western Arctic Ocean - ArcticOcean_MG_CB2_150 (SPAdes) (version 2) | ecosystem: Environmental > Aquatic > Marine > Oceanic | place: Arctic Ocean: Canada...
GGCCACCGAACCGGGATCCAGGTATTAGAATAGAATAAACTTTGGTTATGCATTCCGGATAATTCCTTCGGAATCTCCGGGCTGACAGTCAGGGTTTTATCTTCGGATCAATTCGGGTGCGGATAATCCATGCGGATGGATATCCTTTTTTCACCAATGTTTGGCGAAATTTTTCGGCCTGTTTACGATCAAAGAAATTGCCCATTCGCACTTTATAATTGGGTGCTTCAAACACAATATAAATTTCTTCGGCGTAACCTTCGGCTAATGTCTGCCGCAATTGATCCGCATTATCTCGAGTGCGTGTGGCCAAAACCTGCACACGAAACCCCTCAACAATGATCTGGGTCGTGTCAGTTCTATTCTCTGATTTCTCCTTTTCTATTTTCGGTATCAAGGGCGAAATAATCATAGGCCACCTGGGCTCCGGATCATTGAGTTTATCCGGATCAAAGTCATTTTTATTTTCTTGAGCCAAACCAATACTCATGACACAAATGACTAAAAAGTATTTCATAGCGTTCGAACATCTTCTGAAGGAATCCACCCTTTTTTTCCATCCAACAGAATCACTTCAATCCAACCAGGTTGGAATGTGGAAATATCTACTTTCGTTCCTTCATGAATTCGAAATACCACATTTTCTCCCCGGGCGATGGGGGCAGACCGTACATCCACCACCGATGAAATTACAATGGCGGCCTGATCCTCTGACACGGCCCAATATTTATCCAGCATAATCCACCCAGTAGCGATAACAGCCGTAATCAAAACACTTTGGATTAATCCATCAATTTTCCCAAAAATGAACCCATTATTTCGGATCATATAAAGTACCCCGAGTCCCATAAATAGAATGCCGCCAATGGTGAGCAAATCCAGAATGGTTAATTTCTCGATGATGGCTCTATAAAAAGCAACCAAAAAGAAGTCGTCCGGCGGCTGAATTCGATCTCTCACCTGGGCCCGAACATAATTCAAATTATAATGAATATCCTTATCTCTGGGCGAAAGAATACGGCCTTTTTCGTATGCCCAAATGGCCTGCCCAATATTCCCTATTCGAAAGTAAGCATTCCCAAGATTCAAGTATAAATCCTTGTGCTCAACCTGACTTGATAATTTTTCGTATGCACGAGCTGCCGCCTCAAATTGCTCTGTTTCGAAATACCGATTGGCCCGATTAAATAAGGAATCCGGTGCTTGGGAAAATATGGATACTGACAATGCCATATAAATCATGAATTTTCTCATGCCAAAGCCTCATCAATTTTCTTTAATACATCTCCCACTTGAGATTGGAGTGAATCCTCCGACTGGGCTGCATGGGGGCCGAACCGCCCGGCATCACATAATTGGGTAACTGTCATAATTTCGGCCGTTAATTCCGGAGATACTTTCCCTTTTAAAGACAATTCGATAGATAATGGATCCAGATTTCCTGATGACAAAAATAGTTTAGATTGAAAATATCGGTAAATGATCATGGATGTATGGGCAAAAATATCTTCTTGTGACTTTGATAAATCCTTCATGGCCAACTTTAAGGCACCTTTTGATTTGCGAATATCAGCCGTGGAAATCCGATTATCATTCATCTTGGAAAATATACCGGGAAAAACAAATAATGCCACCGCTATCACATAGGTGGACCACACCCAAATGGGTATGGACTGCTGCCCTTTTTGGTGCCACTGGGGCGATTGCCTCCGGATATAACGAATATCATCCCCAATCATGGTAACGTCTTCTCGGTTGAATCGGGTGGATGCAATCATATTTTTATCCCCGGGAGAAACGGTAATGGGTACTGAGTTAGACCGAGCCGTAATAAATTTTTCAACCTCAGGATTAAAATAGGTTAATGTGACTGGATGTAAGCGGAATTTGCCCGCTGATCTTGGAATTAAGATATAATCCAATTGCTGCTCACCGGTTAAATCATCCCTGAATTCATCCCGTTTGAATGATGATATTGGCGGAAATACTTCCATATTTTGGGGAAATGAAATTTCACCCAAATTAAATTGATTGGGATTGCCCGTCCCCTTCACCCGAACTTTATAGGTAATGGCTTCATTTACTTTAACATTTGGTGTATCCACCCAGGATTCGATTTCAAACTGCCCCACTGCACCGGTGAAATCATCAGGTGGTTCCTCCGGATAAGACGAAACGTCGATAAATAATGAATCAGATAGAATAAACTGGCGCTGGGTTTCCCGAAACATGGAATTGAAAAAAGGATCATCAAATACACCGCCAGGACGTTTTCTATTGGGCTTGTCTACATTACACGTAACCGTCATAGGTGCAATGGTTAATCGTCCCGTTTGGGTGGGAAACATGGCCGCTTTATATAAAGTTGCAACCTTATACCCCACTCCTTGAATCTGGGTATCCCTGAATCGAACCGTTTGAGTTACGCGAAGATCTTCATTCCAAAATCCCACACTTTTGGGGTATTCTATATCTTCGATGGATAAATTGACGCGGGTAAACAAGCGGTAGGTCACCGTGACCTGTTCACCGGGATATGCCTGTTCTTTATCTGGCTTTGCTTCAATAAACAGATTGGCCATTTCAGACCGTCCTGCACCTTTCTGAACCTGAATCCTGATAGGATTCGTTTGATATGTTTGTTTTCCAATGGTCACTGCCAATGATGGAATATTAAGTTTGCCGTCTTTTATGGGCAATAAGGTCCAACTCAAACTACGTGAACTGGTCATGGCACCATTCACCCATTGAATATTGGTTTGCTGGGCTGGTCCGCTTACAATTTTAAAATCCTTTAAAATAGGTGAAATATTCACATTTGGGATAGCGTCTGCATTTACAGCCACAATTTTAAATCCCAATGTTTCATTTTTGGATATACGATTTACATCTACAGATGCCGTTACCGTCACTTGACTCCATAAAAATCCAATCAACAAAAGGGATTGAAGTGATCTGTATATAGCTATCTTGTTCAAACTATCACCAATCTTTTGCCAGTTTTCGGGATTTTGACCGGGCAATTTGCTGCTTTTGCATAATTTTTTCATCCTGTTTTAATGCATCTAAAATACTCTCAGCCTGCTTCAAATCCTGAGCCTTTTCTTTTTCAGAAGCTTTTTGCTCCTGTGACTCCTGTTGCTCTGGATTGTGCTCTTGTTTTTCCTGTTGTTGTTCTTCTTCTTCTTTTTCCTCTTCTTCTTGCTGCTCTTGGTCTTTTTTATCTTGATTTTTTTCTTCTTGTTCTTGTTTTTCTTTTTCCTCTTCTTGTTTATCCTCCTCTTTATTCTCCTCTTTATCCTTACTCTGATCCTGTTCCTGTTTTTGTTGATCTTCCGGAGGCTTCTCCTGATATTTTAAAAATTCATAATTGTATTTCGCATCTTTATCTTCAGGATTCAACTCTAGTGCTTTTCGATAAAAAGCCAATGCTTCCTCTTTTTTTTCACTTTTGAAAAAGGTATTCCCCAAATTATACATGGCTTTCGACTGCAATTGGACATCATGAGATTTCAAGGATTGCTCAAAACCATGCTTGGCCGTTTCCATATCCCCTAGCTGAAAAGCAGAAGATCCACGGCCAAATTGTGCCTGAGAATTATTTATATTATCCATCAACACCGATTCATAATATTCCTGGGCGGCTTCATATTCCTGGCTTTGATAATTGGTGATGCCTTTATCCTGACCAAGCACCACTGCCAAAGCAAAAAATCCTACAATATGTCCTTTATTGTACAAATCGACCCCGCCATTTTTCTTCTTGTTTATTTCGGGTGGGCATAAGCATTCCTGCCAGCATGAGACCTATTGATAACACTGCGAATGATTGATATCGATCTTCATATTCAGAATAAATATGGGATTTTAAGGTGCGTTTTTCCATAGAATCAATGGCTGCCATAATGGTTCGAAAATTGGCCGGTTTATTATCAAAACGAACATAAGTACCCTTCCCCGCATTCGCTATCTCCCGGAGAATGCCATCATTTAAAATAGATGTAATTAGTTTGCCGCTGCCATCCCGTTTATAGCTTCGAATCCCTTTTTTGCCTTTAATGGGAATCAAAGAACCGGATGATGTACCAACACCCACCGTATGAATGATCATCCCCCGATCTGCTGCTTGTCGTGCTAAATCAATGGCCTGCCCTTCATGATCTTCTCCGTCGCTTACCAATACCAATACCTTATATTTGGAGTCATCTTCCGTAAATGCCGATAATCCAGTTTGCAGTGCAGAACTGAGGGCCGTTCCCTGGGTGGGAATCATTTGAGTATCAATCTGATCTAAAAATAACCGTGCCGCTTCATAATCTGTTGTGAGGGGTAAATACATATGGCTCGAACCTGCAAAAACAATTATCGCCACTCGATCGCCCTTCAATTGGCGAATCATCTGTGAAATTTCAAATTTGGATTTTTCCAGACGGCTGGGTTTCACATCTTCCGCATTCATACTGGTGGATACATCAATGGCAAAGACCAGGTCCACCCCTTTGCGATCTACCGGTGCCAATCGAACGCCAATCTGAGGTCCGGATGCTGCAAATACCAATGCAATCAATGATAAAAACATCAATCGTTTTTTCCAGTTAAACCGGTTAGCATCAAATTTATGGAGTAACCGAGCCCGAAGATGATAGTCCGTCTCCGGAAGAATAGTATGCTTCCGGCTTTGAACCGTCCACAATATCCACAAAAGTATTAATGGAATGTAAAAATAAAAAATGAATGGAAACCGAAATTCAATCATAAACGCCGCCGAAATAATGTACGATCCAGGGTATGACCGCCCATACCAAATATTAAAGCAGGAATCAAAAACCATCCGAATAATTCTTTATACCGAGTGTATTCTTTTATTTCAATTTCTGTCCGTTCCAGTGCATCTATCGTTTCATACACTAGTTCGAGACCGGCAATATTGGTGGCTCTAAAATATTGTCCATCCGTGCGTTCGGCTATGGACTTTAGTGTTGCTTCATCAATCTCGTTCCGGATATAACCCCGACCCGGGATGAATGATACATCTTGATTGGTTCCCGCTCCAATAGTGTAGATTTTAATGTTAAAATTGGATGCCAAATCTGCCGAAGTGAGGGGGTCTAACTCACCTGCATTATTACTGCCATCCGAGAGTAGAATCATCACCTTACTTTTGGCATCACTATGACGCAGCCGATTTGTGGCACTGGCAATGGCCATTCCGATGGCTGTCCCATCATAGGATTGTTCTGCCACATTAATCTTATCCATAAGAGACAGCAACACATCCTGATCCACCGTTAAGGGACATTGGATGAAGGATTCACCGGCAAACACCAACACGCCAATTCGATCCCCGCTTCTAGCATTAATGAAATCTTTGGCCGTTTTCTTCACTGCTTCCAGACGATTGGGAGAGAAATCTGTGGCCAGCATGGATGAACTGATATCAATAACAAGGACAATATCAACCACATCGACATTGGTTTCTTGCATCGAATCGCGCAATCTTGGCCGTGACAGGCCCATGATGATCAGGGCAATGGTTACATATTGGAGCAAATGTATTATTCGGATGCGCATGCGGCCCTGGTGCTTCATGCGTTCAGAGATTAATGACGATGAAGAAAACCGAAGCGTACCTTCATTCTTTTCGCCGAACTTATGCCGCCAAATAAAAATAAGGGGAATGATAAATAACCCCAGAAATGACCATGGATTCTCAAAAATAATCATTGATTCTCTTCCCAAAACTCCTTCATACCTTCACCTACGATTAATTTGGATTTTTGTTTCAAATTTTTACGTAATTGGCACGAAAAAGGGACCATAAAGATCCCTTTAAATAAAAGTAATTGATTGCTGAAAATTACCCCGGATTATTATCCGATGGGTCGCTGTCGGATTCCACTGAATCCTGAGCATCTTTTAATTCATCCTTCGCTCCGTCAACAGCGCCTTTGAATTCTCGAATACCTTGCCCCAATCCTTTGGCTAATTCCGGCAGCTTTTTCGCACCGAATAATAATAAAATCACCAGGGCAATGACGACCATTTCCCATCCGCCTGGCATGCCAGCAAATACTATTTCATGATGTAACATGATGACTCCTCCAGAATAAATATCGTTTAATGAGACCTAATTTAATGTTAAGGTAAGTATTAAGGGTCATAAAAATAAGTAATAATGATGGTATTTCCATTATGACTATTCTATTGCTAATGGTTACCGGAAATACCGTAGAAAATAATATGCAACTGCAAAACCGATAATACTGGTAAAATTAAAAGTAAGTGCCAATCCAAACTGAAAGGTAAACATGATTAAATCCAAGGTAATCACACCTTTCTCGTTCCCTGCCAATCCCGCCAGATTAAAATCCATACTTTTAAGAAAAAATTCTCTCACAACACTGTCGGGTAGAACCCATCCAAAAAATTCCCCCAGCAAGGTGCCAAATAGGGTACCAAAAAATAAAATCATTAAAATGACGCTGACAGCTCGTTTATTCATTGTATTCCCTTTGATGTATTTTTTGATCAATTTCCTCTTCGAAACGGTCATGGTCTAACATCCACTTCGTAATAGACCAGAAAATATAAATGGCCATGAGTGGAAACAAAACCAAGCCCCTAAAGAATATGATACTCAGGAGAACAATGATGAGGCCAACTAAACGCATATTATTCGATCGGCCTTTCTTAAAACTGAGTAGGGGGAATTTCGAGAATCGGACTGGACTAATCATTAGAAAACTCAAAATAGCCACCAATACCAGCGCCAGTCTTGGATCGCCCATATCGCCATACGACTGGTAATTAAATAGCATAAAAGCGATAATGGTAATCGCTGCCAATGGAGTGGTCAGTCCTGTAAAATAGGGTTTTGGGCTTTCTCCAGTATCAATATTGAACCTGGCTAATCGGATGGTTCCGAATAATAAGGGCATAAAACTGATGACGGCACCCAGTAAATAGGGTAATCCTTCTACATAAACATTATATATCAGTATAGAAGGCACAGCGCAAAAAGATATTGTATCCGCCAGGGAATCAAATTCCGTACCAAATCGGGAAGATAAACCCAACAATCGTGCCAGTTTTCCATCAATAATATCGAACAAAACGCCCACCATCATTACCCAACCGGCTTTAATCGGTTCCCCATTCAGAATAAGCGTAATGGCCATGAACCCCAAAAACATATTAAAAACGGTAGCCACATTTGGAATGAACGATCGTTTCAATCCTTTCGGTTTATTCGTTCTACTTATCATTTAATTTTTCCAATAATACTTTCCCCGCCAATTACTTTTTGCCCCAATTCGACTTGAACGGCCACATGGTAGGGCATAATTAAATCTGTTCGACTGCCAAAGCGGATAAACCCAAGGCGTCCTCCCTTATGCATCTTTGTGCCCACTTCCGCATAACATAATATTCTCCGGGCAATCAAACCAGCAATTTGCTTAATTTTATATTTTCCTGAATCATTGACCAATACCGTAATTATCTGTTCATTCTCATCTGATGCCCTATGGTCAAATGCTGCTAAAAAATTTCCGGATTTTCTTTCCACAGATTCCACGATTCCTTCTATGGGCACACGATTTGCATGCACATTAAACACATTCAGGAAAATGGATACTATTTTTGCCGACCCACCTACATTAGGATCATGAATATCTTCTACCCTTACCACCTTTCCATCTGCAGGCGAAATAATCAATTTTTCATCCATGGGAATAACCCGTTGGGGGTCTCTAAAAAAATTGAGCGAGAATAAAAAGAAGAATCCAAGGACTCCATAAAGAATGGATAAGGGGGTACTCTCCCACGCATGGGCAAAAATACCTAATGTAAATGTCACCAAAAAAAGTGGAATTAATATGATTCTACCTTCTTTTGCAATCATCTTAAAGTTTTCCCAATTTTAACGTTTTATTAAAGTATCTACCATCCCGCCATATACGTAATTTTACTTTGTCTCCCGGCCTCAAATCATTGATTTCTATAATTTCCAATATATCTTCCAGACTCAATACCTTTTCATTTTCAACCGCAATGATTACATCACCATATTCTAATTGTGCTTTTTCGGCAGGGCTGTTTTTCATAATATGTGTTACAATCACACCCTCCGTAATGGGAATATCCAAATAAAGGGCTGTTTTACGATCTAAGGGCTGGGCGCGTAAACCTGTAGAAAAATCGCGTTCAATTCGACCCTTGGTTTTCAATTCTTCCGCAATCCGCCGGGCCCGATTGATGGGGATTGCAAATCCAATACCGATGGATCCTTGTCCCACATTCGATCCAGTAAAAATAAACGTATTAATCCCAATGAGTTCCCCATTGGCGTTAACCAAAGGACCACCGCTATTCCCAGGATTAATGGCTGCATCTGTCTGAATCATATCCTGAAAAACTTTACCGCTCTGTAGTCCAAAATCAAGATCCTTTCCGCTGATGATACCCACCGTCGCGGTAGGCTGTTGGTTCACGTCAAACAAACCAAATGGATTTCCCAAAGCGATAGCCCATTCACCGATGATGAGATCATCGGAATTCCCCATATTAACAAAAGGGAAATCAGATCCATCCAGTTTTAATAAAGCCAAATCCGTAATCATATCCACACCCACAACCTCTGCATTGAATTCGTCACCTCCAGGAAGTTGTACAATGATGGTTGTTGCATTTTCAACCACATGGTTGTTGGTTAATACATAGCCATTAGGACTAATCACGACTCCGGAACCGGACCCTTTGACCTCTCGCTGGCGAATCTGGGGCGGAAAAAAATATTCAAACCAAGGATCCCGTTGAAAAGGATTCACTGAGTAGCGGCGCACCTGAGTTACATTGATGCTGGCCACAGCAGGACTGGCCATTTCTATTGCGACTGTAATGGCATTTTTCCGACTTTTGTCAACATTGGATTGTCCAAGGATCCCAACCCACGCCAAAAGAACAATAAAAAATAACGCGTATTTTTTAATCATCATAATCAACCCGAGTTAATACAAGACCTTGGGGAGGTGCTTTAAAAATATTCACATTTTCAACTGGATGATTTATCAATTCTTTAAACTGTTCCATTTTAATTTTTCCCCGGGATATTTCTAGCATAGTCCCCACCAAATAGCGAACCATATGATGTAAAAAGCGATTTCCCGAAACATGATAATTTACCACATCACCATTTTCTTTCCATACTGAATCATAGATAATGCACCGACGATGATCTAAATCTTCTGAATTTTTACTAAATGATGTAAAATCATGATTACCAATAATGACACTTGCAGCTTCATTTAAAAGGGTCAAGTCCACAGACCCAGTTAGCCACGTATAGTTACGATCCAGTAAAAAAACATTCGTTCGACATCTATACTGGTAGTATCGCCGAAGTGCCGAAAATCGCGCATGGAATTCCGATGAAACAACTACACAGTCCATCACCCGTACATCCCGGGACAAATTCCCATTAAGCGCATCCTTCAATGCATATGTATCCAAGTCAGTATTAAAATCAAAATGGGCAACCTGACCCATCGCATGGACACCTGTATCTGTCCGCCCAGCACCATGAACTCTAATCAACTTTTTCTTATTCAAAATTTGAAGGGCGTCCTGAATTTCGCCTTGAACTGTTCGTTCTTTATTTTGCAGCTGCCACCCCCGAAATCCCGTACCGTCATATTGAAGGGTAATTTTAAACCGCGGCAATGGAATGGATTCCCCAGTAAAATAAAGAAATAATCACCATTTGAAATATATGGTTTCCTTCGAATGGGATGGGAAAAGTCACCCCCCTTGGAAACTGTTCCCCGTACCCCCGAAGTTTCATAGCCAGGGCAACGTCATCTGCCCGTCGTAGTTGATGAACAAGTAATCCGGGCATTTCTTTTGCCGCAATCTGAACTTGTTTCCATCGTGTAAAGCCAAATTCCAATCCTAATGCTCTTCGACTATTTCGTAAGGATTGCCAGTTTGATTGAAATGTGGGGTAAAATCGTAAAGTCATGCTCAAAAATAAAAAGAAATCTTCTACACCTCTCCAGGATGTGTTCCATTTTAACCATATACTTCTAAAAAGCGTTACAATATTCTGGCTGGGCGTTGATTCTAAAAAGAACATCATCGCTCCCGCCATCATGGTCAATTTTAAAAATCCTATAATTGCCTCCATAAGAATGATACTGAGAGAATTATTTGTTAATAAAAGTGAAAAAAGGACATACAATAATATCATAACGGGAAAATAGAATAGGAGTGGTTTTAAGCGAATACCCACCTGAGGAATATGTGCTTTATTTATCCATGCAATACCGAAAATAATGAATAAATGAATTCCCCATTCTCCATATGTGATTGACGTGAGCAAGGAGAATGAAAAGCCCAGAAAAAACCATAGATTGACTAAAGGATGTGCAAACATTTTATGCTTTAATTAAAAGTGAACGGTAAAAGAATATCCAACCCCAACCATTTCTGATGGCACCCATGGTTGGACTGTCAGTTCCTTTTTACTACCAATCCGCGTTAAATACAACGCATCAATGGCAGATACAATATGATTCAGAACGATGGCTCCCGCACCAAAAGTAGCGACTTGTTTCATTTGATCACTCAAAATGCGTTTTTGTTCAAATGCATTCCGATTAGAATCCTCATCCCAATCCCAGCTCCATCGCAAGTTTCCATCATAAATATCATCCATTTCACGATTCCGTAAATGTTCGTCGTTATAATCTTCAATTGTTTTAAAATTCCCGATATCCACCCAATATTTATGATTTTTCCCCGCAGATGAGATTGCAGCATGTTCCACCGCAAAAGCGATATAATTTTTCTTTAATATATTCGCATATGTTGTAGAACCTAAAATCGATATTAATAAACCGGTCTCCACGTAAGTAAACAATCGGCTCCTATCAGGGTACTGTAGTGATTTTTGTCCCCACCCAGGAATCAGAGCTGATTGAATAACTGGATTTAAAGTCTTCTTGAATTTTTCCTGAGATTGGGAAAAGCCGGAGAATAGGATTAGGCTAATTAGGATGGGTTTGATCGTCTGATAAACCATATGATTTGTATCAAAGTTAAAATAAAGCACATGTGAGCGAAAACACTTCCGTATCGGGTGAAAAATGTCATGCCTTGATTCAAAGGAACCTTACCCATAAAAACAGTTTGTTCACCGTATTGTATTTTTTCCGTCACTTTTCCTGAAGGATATATGATTCCTGATATTCCCGTATTGGCACTGCGTACAATACCAATTCTCGATTCCACAGCCCGCAACCGGGCCAGTTCAAAATGTTGTCTCACTCCAGATGAATTTTGCAACCAAGCATCATTAGCTTCAATCGTTAAAAATTGGGCACCATTTTGAATAAATCCTCTCGCCGCCATAGGATAGCTCGATTCATAACAAATCAAATTACTAAACTGAATCGAATCAATTGGAAAGGTTGTAAATGCCGATCCCGGCGTAAAATTAGCTTGACCAAAATTCAACTTTTTTAAATTGGGAAACCTTGGCGACAAAGGAATATATTCCGCGAAAGGTACCAGAAATATTTTATGGTACATTTCGTTTCCATTAATTCCCATGTAAATCGCACCATTATATACTCGCCGTCCATTAGAATCTCTTGTATAGTCAGCCGTTCCCATAAGTATTGGAATGCCCGTTTCCATCACCTGTTGTTCATATTGATGCCGTTTGGAAGAGACGCGCATGTACACAGGCAATGCCGCTTCGGGCCACAAAACTAAATCCGGCTCCATGGCCATGGCTTTAGTATGTAATGAATCCATCAATTGATATAATTGATTCCGATAAGACGTTTCCCATTTTTTATTCGGATTTACATTGGGCTGTAAAACCGCTACGTTCCGATAGGGTTGATCTTCATCAAATTCATATTTGGCCAACCGAACAGTGCCATAAATCCAAGGAATTAAAAATATAATGGACAAATAAATAATTGCGTTACGTTTGTTTCCTTGTCCACGAAGTGTAATGTATAAAACCACATTGATTAATAGAACCCAGAACCCCACCCCTTCTGTGCCAGTAAACTCAACCATTTGAATCACAGGTAAAAATACGGTTTGGGTGGTGGCTAAATTTGCCCAGGGGAATCCCAAGGGACCAAAACCGCGAATCCATTCCATCGACACCCATAAAAAGGGTATCAGACTTAAGCTGTAGTAAGTCTTTTTTTCTACCCAGGCAACCAGCCATCCAACGGATGCCCAGAATATTCCCAAATATAAAATGGCTGCAATCATAGATACCAAAACGATGGGAATACTGGCACCGGAGTTTAATCCAATCCAGTAAAGTGAAATCAAGTTGGCAATCACAGCGGCAAAAAAGGACCATCGTGCGGACTCCTTCGGCGATTGTGTTTGCCAAATATGAATGAGTGGTAAAAAACCAAACCAAGCGGTAACGCCCGGAATTGGAGGGAAAGCACATCCAATAAGAATGCCAGAAATAATGGCCAATTGAAATGGCGATCGGTTAAAAACCTTATGCTTCATCGAGATCGGTCTAAATATTGCTGAAGTACAATTGCGGCAGCCGTTTCATCAATCCGGCCTTTATTATGTCCCGTTTTTACATTCTGAAGAATCAGGGCTTTTTCTGCACTGACAGAGCTCAATCGTTCATCTTCTAAAGAGACAGATAAATCAATTTCCTCTTTCAATTGCTGAACGAATTGTGTGACGATTTCGGTCTGTTTGGTGGTTTGCCCCTTCATCCCCTTTGGAAAACCCACAACTATATGCTCCACACATTTATCCGCTATGATGGCATTTAATTGTCGGAAAAGATCATTCCCATTATTATAGGTAATTGTTTTATAAGGTTTCGCAATAATTTTTAAGGGATCTGATAAGGCAAGGCCAACCCGTACATTCCCGTGATCAATGCCCAAAATTCGTCCCATATTATCTGAACCCTTTAATAGAATACGATCAGTGCTGTGATCGTTCGACGGAATCGATATTTTTAATCTTACTCATGATACGAACCACCCGATCCAGCTGTTTTAAATTATTAACCTGAAGAATGAAAATAGCCGTGGCGATCGCTTCTTTTACTTTAATATCCACAGATGTCAAATTCATATTGAGTTTTGAAATAGATTCAGTCAAATCCTTTAACAATCCCTTTCGATCCTGTCCAACCACTTTAATGCGTACATTAAAAATATCGTTTCGGGCCACCTCCCACTCCACCGGAACCAAACGATCCGATTCCTCGCTTAAAAGGGGTAAACTGGAACAGGATGACCTGTGAACGGTCACGCCCCGCCCTCTCGTGATAAAGCCAACCATATCGTCCCCGGGAATAGGGTTGCAGCATTTACCAAAATTGGCCATAATGTTGCTAATCCCTTCCAATTTAATGCTTCTGCTTTCTTTACGGGCGAAACTGAAAAAGCTTGAGGATGCTTCCGATTCGTCCTTTTCGTCCTGTTTTTCCTGTGGTGAAATTTTATTCAAAATATCCCGAATGGAAATATTCCCTTTACCCACAGCTTCTATTAACTGTGTTTTTCCTCCGAATCCAAATTTTAAAAATGCATTTTTAACATCATCTTTCAGGTTTAATAATTTCAAACGACGGAGACTTTTAGTGATTATTTCTTCGCCAATTTTCACACTTTCGTCACGCTCTTTTTTATTTAAATATCGTTTAATATGGTTTCGTGCTTTCGATGTAATTGCAAATTTGAGCCACCCATAATTGGGACTCTGGGAACTACTGGTAATAATTTCAACTATATCCCCATTGTGCAATTCACTATTCAGGGGTACTACCTTATGATTGACTTTCGCCCCAAGGCAAGAATGGCCCACTTCTGAATGTACATTATATGCAAAGTCCAACGGGGATGCTTTTACGGGCAATTGTACTAAATCCCCTTTTGGCGTAAATACAAATATTTCATCTCCAAATAGATCAATTTTTAGTAAATGCATAAATTCTTTTGGATCATTTTCTTCGCTTTGAAGAATGTCCAATAATTCCCGCAGCCATTTTACATGGCTATCCACCTGCTTAGAATTTTGAGAGCCTTCTTTATATTTCCAGTGGGCTGCCACGCCAATTTCCGCTGTCTGTTCCATCTCTTGGGTGCGAATTTGAATTTCAACTAATTTTCCTCCCGGTCCTACGACCGTCGTATGAATGGATTGATATCCATTACTCTTTGGAGTGGCGATAAAATCTTTAAATCGTTCTTGGATTGGTTTAAAATTTTGATGCAGTATACCCAATGTCAGGTAACATTCTTCTACTTTATCGACGACAATTCGTACGGCCAAAATATCATAAATCTCTTCGAAAGCTTTACCTCTTTTAACCATTTTTCCATAAATGGATGTGTGTGATTTTGGACGGCCATACACTTGGGGTTTAATATTATAATCACTGAGTTCTTTTACCAGAGAATCTGTAATTATTTTAATATATTTTTCCCGTTCTTTTAAAGATGATTTTAATTTTTTTTCAATTTCCTTAAAGGGTTCCGGATTCAGTGTTTTCAAAACAAGGTCGTCCAGCTTCCACTTGACTTTAGCCATGCCCAACCGATGGGCAAGAGGTGCGTACACTTCACGCGTTTCAACAGCAATGCGGTGCTGTTTAATCCGAGGCATATATTCAATAGTAGACATATTATGGAGCCGGTCCGCAAATTTGATAATAATCACACGTAAATCCTTCGCTACCGAAATGAGCATTTTCATGAAGTTACCTGCTTGTTCTGCTTTTCGACTGGAAAAACTGATCCCTCCCAGTTTGGTTACACCATTAACTAAGCTGGCGACATCGTGCCCAAATATTTCTTCAATTTCTTCAAAAGTAGCTTCCGTATCCTCAATGGTATCATGGAGTAAACCACCGATGATTGTAATTGGATCCATTTTCCATTCAGCCAGAATCTTAGCAACTTCCACGCAATGATTTTCAAAGTATGGCTTTCCGGATCGTCTTTTTTGTCCTTCATGATAACGGGAACCAAATTCGTAAGCCTGCCATAATTCTTTTTCAAGATTTTCGTTATTAATTTGTTCGTTCTGAGATACTTTTTTATATAGATCCTTAAATGATCTTGGGAATTCTCCAACAAGAAAGGGAACGAACTTAGAAAGGGGGTTTTCCATTAGAATGGAGATTCAGATTCCATATCAGCAAAAGCAGACATATTTTCAAAACGAGCAAACCGATCAACAAATGTGGCCTCCACAATTCCGGTCGGTCCGTTTCGCTGTTTCGACACTATAATTTCTGCCTTACCCCGATCCTCGTCTTCGTGGGAATAAACCCAAGGCCGATATAAAAAGATAACCACATCAGCGTCCTGCTCAATCGCACCTGATTCACGAAGATCAGATAACTGGGGACGGCGGTCGCTTCTACTTTCAACGGCACGGGATAACTGGGACAATCCAAGGACAGGTACTTCAATTTCTTTTGCCAAAGCTTTTAATGATCGAGAAATCTGAGAAATTTCCTGCTGCCGGCTTTCAGCCCCTTTTGGACCCGTCATGAGCTGAATATAATCCACGATAATTAAACCAATATCATGTTCTGCTTTTAATCGCCGAGATTTTGCCCGCACTTCCAACACAGACATTCCTGGTGTATCATCAAGATAAATGGGTGCCTCGGCTAAGCTTCCCACAGCAATACTTAAATTTTTCCATTGGGCTTTTGGTAATTTTCCAGTCCGAACCAAATGACTATCCACCCGCCCTTCAGCACATAACAATCGCATGGCCAATTGATGATTCGCCATTTCAAGACTAAAAATTCCTACACCTGTTTTATCCATAACAGCTGCATTCCGGCCCATGGATAATGCCAAGGCCGTTTTCCCCATACCGGGACGGCCTGCGACGATAATCAATTCCCCGGGATGGAAACCGGATGTTATGTCATCTAAATCAATGAGCCCTGAAGGAACTCCCGTTACACTCCCCGGTTTGGATGCAATTTTATCCAATTCTTCAAAAGTCTGATGGAGAATTGGATCAATGTGCTGGAATCCTCCCCGTAATCTTTTTTCAGAAATGTTGAAAATGGCGGATTCAGCCGAATCCAAAATATCATCTACATCTTGAGAGTCTTCGAAAGCATCTTTTGATACTTCATGGGCGACTTGAATTAATTTTCGTAAAAGGTGCTTTTCTAATATAATTTTTGCATAATGTTCAACATTGGCTGTTGTGGGAACCGATTCCGCCAATCCAGTGATATAATATGCACCCCCAACCCCTTCTAATTCTTTTTTCTTCTTTAAACGATCCACGACGGATATAGCATCAATAGGCTCACCCTTGTCAAACAAATCACTCATACAAGAAAAAATGCGAACATGAGCATCTTTATAAAACTGATTGGCAGACACCCATTGTATGGCTTTACTTACAGCTTCTTTGGTGGTAAGCATAGACCCCAAGACAGCTTGTTCAGCCTCCAAAGCTTGGGGCTGAACCGTTAAATTTAATTCGTTTTTCTTTGCCATTTTATTTATGCATCAATAATGGACCGAATCCATTTGAAATCTTTCCATGTTTCTGGTTTCCAATTAGGGTTCCTCAATAACGCAGCCGGATGGTAAGTCACAATGAGTGGCGTTCCATGATAATCGTGCAGACTACCGCGCATACTTTTCAACGGTTTATCCACATTGAGAAGGGTCTTTCCCGCGACTCGGCCCAAAGCTACAATGAGTTTTGGCTGAATCAAATTAATTTGATGAATTAAATAGGGCTCGCATTCACTAACCTCCTCCGCAAGAGGATCCCTATTGTTTGGTGGTCTGCATTTTAATACATTGCAAATATAAACATCTTTTTGGCGAGACCGATCTATCGCTGCAAGAATTTTATCCAGTAATTGGCCAGCACGGCCGACAAATGGTTCTCCTTTTAAATCTTCTTGTTCGCCGGGCGCTTCACCTACAAGAACCAAAGAGGCATTTGGATCACCAACGCCAAATACAAATTGGGTTCGTGAATTACCCAATGCACAATTGTGACATTGATGTATTTGTTCGTAAAAATTAACTAAATCCGACGGATAGTCAGAATTTATTGGTGTGGGTCCTGTCGTTAACGACACCGCCTTCTTCTCCAAAAATAATTCATCCCCGAATAATTCACGGGTTTGTTTTAAATAACGGTTTACAGCATCGGAAGAAACTGGACCCATGGATTGAAATTATCCGGCGGGACCTATGCTTCTTCTTCTGAATTTTTCCAAACTAATTCACCGTTAATGAATTCTTTGACTGCCACTGTTGTGGCTTTTTCAATCTCTTCATAATCTTCTGGATTTTTATCCAAGATCTGGTCGTAAACGCCCATTTCAACTTCCTCATTTGAAACCATCATTTGTTCCGCGATTCTGTTATTCAGCACTTGTTTTGCCCGTTTGGACATAACCACAACTGCTTCATAAAAATCCTGTGTTTGGTTTTCCATCTTTCGAATGGATATTGATTCAAGAGCCATAATATACTTCCTCGTTTTCATGTTGTAAAATATTCATTATTTCATTGACGGCACAACCCACATCATCATTAATAATATGGTGAGTAAAATTAGACTTGTATTCTAATTCCGCACTAAGTCTCTCCAGTCGTTTTGTAATTCTTTCTTCTGAATCGGTCCCCCGATTCACCAGTCTTGTTCGTAAATCGCCCAAACTGGGTGGTTCAATAAATATAGATATAGTTTTGTTTGGGTATAATTTTTGCAATACAATAGCGCCCTTTACATCCAATTCTAACAGAAGATAGTCCTCTCCTTTAATCGCCGCTTCTATGGTGGATTTTAAGGTCCCGTAATAATAATCTCCATGAATTTGTTCCCATTCTACAAATTCATTATTCTCTATTCCTTTTTTAAAAGCCTCATTCGTTAAAAAAGTATAATCAACCCCATCAACCTCCCCATTGCGTTGCTCCCTTGTCGTACATGATACAGAAAAATGAAACGCCTCATCTCGCTGTTGAAGCGCCCGGCAAATCGTTGTTTTACCTGATCCGGATGGTGCTGAAATAATAATAATATTTTTCATTATTTATAATATATTTTGAATCTGTTCACGCATTTTTTCAGCTTCATCCTTTAATGTAATTACATGATTTACAATAAGGTCAGATGAACTTTTTGAACCTATAGTATTAATCTCTCTACTTATTTCCTGAAGGAGAAAATTCAACCTTTTTCCTGCAGAACCCTTTTCGCTTAATAATGATTTAAATTGTTGAAAATGGCTTTTTAATCGAACCGTTTCTTCTGTTACATCTGCTTTTTCAGCTAACATGGCAATTTCTTGGGCAATGCGATTCTCATCTACAAGGGATCCATCTAATAATTCTGCAATACGAGATTTGTAGCGTTTTTCCCGTTTTTGAAATTCCTTTGGTAATTCTTTTTCGACTTGATTTAAAACTTTTTCCAGGATGGATAACCGATCTTCAAAATCTCTTTTGAGTTTCTCCCCTTCAGCCTTACGCATTTGTGTCACTTCATCACAGGCATTTTCTACTGCTTTGATTAATAGTTTTGATTCAGGAGAATCTATATCCACATGCGTAAACAGGTCGTTGGCATTCACAATGTCACCCATATCCAAATGACGGCCATAATCTTTTTGAATATTAAGTAAAATGCTTTCAATGGCTTCAAACCGATCTTTGTTAAAAGAAAGGGTTTGAGACTGAGCATTTCCTTCCATCTCAAAATTTACATGAACCGTACCTCTAATGAGCTTTTCTGAAATAATATCCCTGATTTTTTTATCATCGGAAGGATTAATATCAAGTCCACGAATTTTAACTTCAAGAAACCGGCCATTCACCGCCCTGATTAAGACGATAACTTTACCAGCACCTTTTCCGGTAACACCTCGGCCATATCCTGTCATACTTTGAATCATAATATTTCGCTCTGAGAAGAGCCGGTAAATTTACACTTTTTATATATTGTATTCCAATGAATGCGTTGGTTCTTTTTATTGGTTTTTCCCTAAATTCAACCATGAATAAAAAAGTATTTATTACAGGTGCAAGCAGTGGGATTGGCGAATATTTGGCTTATGCCTATGCAAAACAGGGGTGTTTTATTGGATTGGTCGCTAGAAGAAAGGATCGACTGGATCAAGTGGCAACTCAATGTTCAAAATTTGGTGGACAAACTAAAGTATATGCAGTGGATGTATTAAATGGATCTGACTGTAAAAAGGCCATTGATGACTTTATTGCTCTACCGGGAGAAATGGATACTATTTATGCCAATGCAGGTGTGGGAAGTCCCGATGGATTAAGTTCTGGCAGTGCTGAAAAAATGAACCATGTGTTAAGTGTCAATATTCTGGGTGTTACCAACACAGTCATGCCTTTTCTCCCCCATTTGAAGGAAATACGAAAAGGAAAAATTGCAATTATAAGTTCTGTGGCCAGTTTTCGGGGATTGCCCCATCATGCCGCCTATAGCGGCTCCAAAGCAGCAGTTCGAAATATGAGTCAAGGCTGGGGAACCGCCCTTCATAAATATGGCATTTCTTTTACAGCAGTTTGCCCGGGGTTTATCAAAAGTGAAATGACCGGAAACAATGCATTCCCCATGCCATTCCTCATGGAAACAAATGTTGCGGTTCAGAAAATTATGCATGCAGTAGATCGAAGAAAAAAAGTATTTATTTTCCCCTGGCAAATGAAATATTTTATAATCCCCCTCATGAAATGGGCGCCAGATTGGATGTTCCGAAGATTTGGAATGTAACCGTTGGGTTGCAGAATGATTTTACACTATTAGAGAACGTTCTCTATTTTGTCTGCATTTTATTTATGATTTAATTTGAATTAAAATCAAGTAGATTCGAGGCTATGGCTATAGAAAAAAATAACAAAAGATCAAGAATTCCCAACGGATATACTTCCGAAGATAAAAATCGGCGAATTTCCTGGCTTAAAGACCATACCGGGTTTAATTACAAAGATTCACCTGTAAATCCACCGGAGGAGCTAAAAGGAATCATCGAAAACTATATCGGATATATGAAAATCCCAATGGCAGTTGCTGGTCCAATGCAATTGGATGGTCTATATGCCAAAGGTGAATTTTTCGTCCCTATTTGTACATTGGAGGGTACCCTTGCTATTTCCATGACACGGGGAATGTATGCTTCTTCTAAATCCGGCGGCATTCGAGTTCGCCATGTAAAACAAGAGCTGTCTCGGGCACCCGTTTTTATTTTTGAAGATTTGAATGATTCATTTGAATTTATGCGATGGGTAAAAGAACATTATGACGATATTAAAAAAGTTGCTGAGTCCACCACACAGTATGGAAAATTATTAAGGATTGACCAATACCCTGTCCAGAATTATGTCATACTTGATATGATTTTAGATACAGGAAATGCCGCCGGACAAAATATGGTTACTCTGGCTGCCAAGGTCGCCTGTGATTACATTAAGGAACAAACGGGACATGCGTTTGTCCTTGAATCCGGTTTCAACAGCGATAAGAAAGCATCTTCCCGCAATATGATCATGGGAAGGGGGCATTCTGTGATAGCAGAGGTTACCTTAACCCATGCTGTCATGAAACGATTTTTGGGAATAAACGCCAAGGATGTGGAAAGATTACAACAGTTAGGCCCCACGATTACCACCATGGCCGGCACCTCAGGTTGCCACCTCCATATTTCTAATGCGCTGACTGCTATTTATTTGGCCACTGGACAGGATACTGCATGCGTGGCTGAAAATGCCATGGGACATTTCCTGACAGAACAAGTGGATCACGGTATAAAATGCAGATTGACACTTCCTTCTCTTACCATTGGAACCGTCGGTGGCGGGACTCGCCTCCTACCCCAGCAGCAAAATCTGGAATTCCTGGGATGTAATGATGGTGATTATTCCGCCCGTAAATTGGCAGAAATTATTGGTGCATCCACACTCGCGTTGGAAATTTCCCTAATGTCCGCCATTGCTTCGGATACGTTTGCCATGGCTCATATGAAATACGGTCGAAAGTAAATGGCCCAGGCTTCCGTTCTTGACAATCCAAAATATACTTATTTAATCAAAAAACAGCCTGCCTTTTTTCGTATTTGGAAAAAGCTGTTTTACTACTATTGTAAATTGGTTTTTCTTTGTTACACTCCAATCAAAGTCTATGGCCGGAAAAATATTCCAAATACTTCGTTCATTTATTCCTGTAACCATAATAGCCATATGGATGTAGCCCTACTGGCTGCGTCCGTTAATAAAAGTTTCAATTATTTTGGCATGCTGGCGGCAAAAGACTACTGGTTTGATAATCGGATTAAACGAATTCTGGTCAATATTGTAATGAATTTGATTCCCATTGACCGCAAAGTGGATGGCGTTCGGCAATTTTCCATCGATGAAACACTGGCGTTATGCGATGCATTTATGAATTACAATAATAGAAATATAATTATGTTTCCAGAAGGCACACGAGGAATCCCTGGAGAAATGGGAGCATTCAAAATCGGAGCAGCAAAGTTTGCAATCCAACTGAATGTTCCTATCTTACCCGCATTGGTTGTTGGATCTCATAAAGCGTGGCCAAAAGATAAAATTTTTATGCGGCCCACCCCTATTCAGATACACATCTTGGATCCGATCTATCCGGAACAATTTGCCCAGCAAAACGTCTTGGGTGAAACGCATGAAGATAATCTGGATCAAGCTGCCAGGAATATGACAACAGAATTGGAAAACACAATCCGTGAAAAAGGAAAAGCATTCTATGGATAAATTGTATAATACCAAACATGAAAAGTTCTTTGCCCACACCCATAATACCTGGGGACATAAATGGGGATATAAAGATACAAAATTTATTCTTAACGAAGACGGTTCTGTTAGAATGGGTGGCGACCGCTATGAATTATGCGGTGCGGATCTACCTGATTTAATTCCCTATATAGAAGAAATGCTGGGTATCATAATTGATCCCAACGATACGCTTCCAGAAGTTGAGAATAAACCGGTTCGGGATGCCCAAATTAATGAGCCGTTTATGAATGAAGTGAAATCGACATTCCCTGAAGATAGATACAGCATTAATGATGAAGATCGACTAATCCATAGCCATGGTCAAACCACCTCAGAAGAAGTATATAAAGTGCTTTATTCTGAAGTGAAACGCAATATTGATCTGGTAATTTATATCGAATCCGAAGAAGAAGCAGTCCAACTCATTCATTTGGCCGATCAATTTGATATATGCCTTGTCCCTTTTGGGGGTGGAACCAGTGTGAGTAGTGCCCTAATTATCCCAGAGTCAGAAACGCGAATGGTTGTGGCCATTGATACGCGCCGTATGGATAAAATCGAGTGGATTAATGAAGAAGATCGTCGGGTGTGCGTCCAAGCAGGCATCACAGGGAGCCGAATGGAAGAATTGCTTGGGGAAAAAGGATTTACGGTTGGACATGAACCGGACAGCATTGAACTTTCGACCCTTGGCGGATGGATTGCTACCAATGCAAGTGGAATGAAAAAGAACCGTTACGGTAATATTGAAGATATTGTTGAAAACGTAACCATGGTTTCACCCAATGGAACCATTGAACAAGTGGACCCAATTATTCGCGCATCCATCGGTATAAAACCTCAAAATATTCTATTTGGGTCCGAAGGAAATCTGGGGCTAATTACAAAGGCAATTTTAAAAATCCATAAAAAGCCTGAAGTACACAAATATAATTCTGCTGTATTCCCCAATTGGGAAACAGGGTTGAAATTCCTCTATGAACTTTCTAAAACCAATTTTATCCCCGCAAGTGTCCGTCTGGTAGATAATGTTCAGTTTCGATTTGGGCAAGCACTAAAATCCAAAACAACTGGCATTCATAAGTATATTGATTCCATGAAAAAATTTGTGGTTTTAAATATTAAAGGGTATGACCCGTATCAAATGTGTGCATCTACTTTCGTAATGGAAGGCACCAAAGATGAAGTGGCATATCAGGAAAAAAATATATCCAAACTGGCCTTAGCTTGTGGTGGTATCATTGGGGGTGAAGAAAATGGAAAACGAGGCTATATGCTAACATTCGCCATTGCATACATTAGGGATTTTCTTACGGATTTTCATGTGATTGGTGAAACCATGGAAACATCTGTACCTTGGAGTAAAATAAAATTCACATGCGATGCTGCAACTGAAAAATTATATGAACTCCATGAGAAATATAATTTCCCTGGAAAACCTTATATGTCCTATCGCATTCCACAAATTTATCATACGGGCGTGTGTATATATTTTATGTTGGGCATGAGTGTTAAAGGAATCCCAAAGGCAGAAGATATATTTGGTTCCATCGAACATGAAATTCGAAAAGTCATCATGGAAAATGGCGGATCCATTTCCCATCATCATGGTGTAGGTAAATTGAGAAAAGATTTTATGGGTAAAACCCTTTCTCAATCCAGTATTGATCTAATTAAAAATATAAAAAAGGTACATGATCCGAAGAATATTTTTGGTATTCGAAATAATGTATTTGCAGATTAGGAACATCCCAAATGAAGATTTCTGGAAAAATATTTATTGTCACGGGTGCCTCTTCAGGTATTGGTGAGGTTTTATCGAAGAAACTCGCTAAAAAAGGAGCTCAAGTTATATGTGCTTCTCGAAATTTAGAAAAGCTGAATCGAGTCGTTGATGAAATTCAAATCCAAGGGGGTACGGCAATTTCAATTCAAACGGATATCACTCACACAGATCAATGCCAACTATTGGTTGAGAAGACCATTAATCGATTTGGAAAATTAGATGCATTGGTTTTGAATGCAGGTATAAGCATGTGGACACCTTTCGAATCTTTAAATGATGTTGGATTTTTTCGCCAATTAATGGAAACAAATTATATGGGCGCCGTTCATTGTTGTCACGCAGCCCTGTCCCATTTAAAATCATCCAACGGGTTAATTGTAAATTGTTCAACAGGCCAAGCATTAATGGGTTTTCCTAATCATTCCGGTTATGCCGCTTCTAAACATGCCCTCCGAGGATTTTTGGCATCTTTGGATATTGAGATGAGAGGTGAAATAAAATTTCTTGATGTCATTATGGGATGGATTCGCGGCACGGGGTTAAGAGAAAATGCGTTTGGATCAAATGGCAAAAAGTTGGGAAAGTCAAAAAGGGATCATACCAACGAATCTATAACCATTGACGATTGTACTGATTCTATTATAATGGGAATTGAAAGAAATAAAAAAGTGATTTATATCCCTAAAAAACTGCGACTTATCCCCTTTTTAAACGTCTTTTTTAAAAGATTTTTAAATTGGAAAGTATCAAAGGCTGTGGAAGATCATCAAGATTAATATAGGATTCGGTTCATCGCATCTTTATATCGTTTTATAATTTCTCTACATACTGACGAATCCATTTCGAATTAACCGCCAAAGACACCATGTGAGAGACTCCCAATCCGGACCCGGATGGTTCGTTCAAAAACGCATAATCTAAAGACAGGTTTTCCCAACTAAGGCCGATACCTCCTGTGGTGGAACCGATGGCATTTCTCCCAAGACGTAATGCAATTTTATTATCATAAACGCCGTTGAGACCAAGCCGGTAATTCGCCCCATGATTATCCAAATGAATGTCATCATCGATTGATTTACCGCCACTTTCCCAAACAATATTCACCATTCCTGATATAGTTAAAGGCAAATCCTCAAATCGATGCGTTTGAGAAAGCCCGCCAATCGCAGTGGGTTTAAACCGTTCAACCGTTCCATTCTCCCATACTTGCCAGCTCGTAGTTATATCTCTAATCGTAAGTCCCAATCGTCCATTTTTCCATGGAACGGCCAACACTCCAAAATCAAGCCCAATCCCTGAAGCGGAATGCTCACCAATGGAATGAAAAAGTGTTTTGACAGCCATACCGACTTCAAATGTATCTTTTGTCCATGAAGTACTGAGGTGAAGCCCCAATTGCCTCTGTGAAAAATATGCCAGTTTATCCTCGTCCAGACGTTCCCCTTCATCCAATGTGCCATTCCCTTCGCCAATATCCCCGGTTCCGGGAACACCATCTAATCCAAAATCCAATAGGATATTTCTGGTATCAGGAATTTGGTCAATACCTTCATGAATGATAATGAGATTCAACGGACGTGAAAAATTCTGAATAGGAAACCCCAATAGATCACTGTTGATCATTCCTGCCAATCGGCTCTGGTGAGTGTAGTTCAGATTGTGAATGCCTACTTTTCCACTAGCTGCAGGATTAAACAATGGCGATACAGATGTACCAAAATCTGTAACAGCGGCTCCACCCAGCGCGAGGATTCGCGCATCTCCAGCACTATTAAAAGCTTGCCAGCCATATTTCACCCAATAGGATTGAGAAAATCCAGAGGACAACATCAAGAACAATAGCAATGCCATCCTGAATCCGGAGTTATCAGGACGAAGAATCTCAAGCGTTTGGATTAAGGCTACTTTTTGCTTGAGATACTTTGCTTTCTGCTTAGTATGACGAATATTATTTTGCTCCCCCCATTTAGTTCCTCCCTCATATGATGGGGAATTTAGGGGGTGAATAAACCTATTAAAGCCCATGCTTTTTTTTCAGGGCATCCAATTGCTGAATCGCATCGAGCGGTGAAATATTGAGCACATCTAATTCGGATAGATCATGCTTCAACTTGGATTCGGCTTTGTCAAACATGGATATTTGATTGTCAGCTTCAGGAATTTCACCTTTTGATTCAGTGGGATGGTTTTGAATATGATAATTCAAAATTTCTGAAGCCCTCGAAATAACCTGTTTCGGTAACCCCGCCATCTGCGCTACATAAATCCCATAACTCTTATCTCCCGGTCCCGGCATAATTTGACGCAAGAAAACTATTTTATCTCCGAATTCCTTCACGGCAATATGATGGTTTTCCAAACGATCTAACGATTTATCCAAGTCGGTCAATTCGTGATAATGGGTGGCAAATAAAGTCCGCGCCGCCACCGATTCATTATTGTGCAAATGTTCTGTAATCGCCCAAGCCAAAGACAATCCATCATAAGTGGCTGTACCTCGACCAATCTCATCTAAGAGGATGAGGCTCTTTTCAGTCGCATTATTTAATATATTCGCTGCTTCATTCATTTCCACCAAAAATGTACTTTCGCCACCAGCCAGATTATCGCTGGCCCCCACTCGGGTAAAGAGTTTATCTACAAGGCCGATATTTGCTTTGTCGGCAGGAACAAAAGAACCAACCTGGGCCATGAGTACAATTAGTCCGATTTGACGTAAATAAGTGGATTTTCCCGCCATATTCGGCCCCGTAATAAGATGAATTTGATTCTTCGTCGTATCCATCGTCAAATCATTGGGAATAAACCGTTCTGTTGCGGGCAAAAGCTGCTCCACCACTGGATGGCGACCGCCTTTTATTTTGAGAACACTTTTAGGATCTAATATGGGACGAACATACTTATTCGCTTTAGCAATCTGTCCGAAATTGGCCAACACATCCAACCGACTTAAAACAGATGCATTTCCCTGTATCATTGCCGCTTCGGATAATATTTCACGACAAAGATCATAAAATAGTTTTGATTCAATGGCTTCAATTTTTTCTTCTGCCGATAAAATCTTTTCTTCATATTCCTTTAATTCTGGTGTGATGTATCGTTCAGAATTCACCAACGTTTGTTTCCGGATATAGGATTCCGGAACTTTATCCCCATGTGTTTTGGTGATTTCCAAATAAAAACCAAAGACCCTGTTATATCCAATTTTTAATGAAGGAATTCCCGTACGTTCTCTTTCTGATGATTGGAGTTCCGCAATCCACTCTTTACCACCGGACCGCAACTTCCGGAGTTCATCCAATTCAGTATCCACGCCACTTAAAATAACATTCCCTTGCTTAATTTGAGATGGAGCATCCAAATCCAGTGTTTGGGTTATTTTATCCTTAATTTTATCCGTATTTCCGAAGCGTTTGGTAAATGCTTTTAAATGTGTATTGCCTGTCTTTTTCAATGCGCCAATAATCTCAGGGATTTGCTCCAAACTTAACCGAAGTCCATTGATTTCTTTTGGCGTCACTTTTCCATTATTGACCCTTCCCACAATCCGTTCAATATCGGATACATTTTTAAGACGATCTCTCATATCCTCTCTAATACGAGTATTCTCAACAAAAGCACCCACAATATCGAGTCGTTTATTCAAGCGTTTTTTATCCGTTATGGGTCTATTCAGCCATTGCTTGAGTAAACGTCCCCCACCTGCTGTATCCGTATCGTCCAATACATCAATGAGGGTGCCGTGGGTGCCTTGGGTGGCAAGACTTTTAAATATTTCAAGGTTGCGGACCGTAAATCCATCCAATCCCATTACATCTTCATCCAAAACAGGATGGATGGCAGAAACATGATCCATAGTACCGCTAAGGGTTTGGATCATATGATGGAAGAGTGTCCCACCAGCGGTGATGCCATCAGGCAGTGATTCACAGCCGAATCCTTTCAAAGATTTGACATGAAAGTGGTCGGTGAGGGAACGATATCCCTGATCATAATTATATACCCAATCTTCCACTTTGGTCATAAAGGGCTTGAGGGTGCGATACCAGTCGGCAGTAGAATAAACCACCGATTCCCCCACCAATACTTCTCGCGGTGAAAATTTACGTAATGATTCCGTCAATCGATGAGGTGCACATTCTCCAACAAAAAATTCTCCTGTGGATTGATCCAACACGGCGAAACCCACATTGGTTTTTCCAAAATATAAAGAGGCTAAGTATTGATTCGCTTTTTGGTCCAGAGCCTGAGCGGCTGTAATCGTTCCGGGCGTCACCACTTCGATCACTTCTCTCTTGACGATACCTTTCGCCAACTTCGGATCTTCCACCTGTTCGCAAATGGCCACGCGATGGCCTGCATTCACCAGTTTATGTAAATAATTATCCAGAGCATGATAAGGAAATCCAGCCAATGGCACATCCGCCGCCGCACCGTTGGAACGTTTGGTTAAAACTATACCTAAAATTTTAGCCGTGAGTTTTGCGTCTTCCTTAAATGTTTCGTAAAAATCCCCCATGCGAAAAAGAACGATGGCATCGCTATACTGGGTTTTCACCTCCATGTATTGACGCATGAGTGGTGTGCCGCTGGAATCCTTAGCCACAGTTTTCTCCTTTGATGCGGGAATCGCCCACCCGTTCTGTCAGGCCATGCTTATCGCAATATTCCAATAATGGGATGGCCGATTTACGGCTTGTACCCGTTAATAATTTAAAGTCAGCCACGTTCATTTCGGGCTTGTCTGCAAAAAAGAGAGATAATTCATCCTTCAATTTATTCAAAACATTCCCATGAATCCACAAGCCTCGTCCCACTTCAAATATTTTTCCTTCACCCTTTAATATGTGGAGAATTTCCAAGGTACTTTTTGGATTTTCCAAACATAATTCTTTCGCAGTGGGAATCGCGTACCCAGCTTGTTTGACCGAATTTTCCAATGATTTCGCCAATGATGCATCTGAGTCTGATAATACAACTGAATGACTTTTGAGGGCAAAGCCTCCCTCTACATTGATTAATTCATCGCCCATTTGATCCAAAATATATGTTAGCCAATTCGTACTAAAACGAGCCGCCGCCTTCAATCGATCTTGGGATAGGGATTTTTTATAAGGATTCTTCTCGTGAAAATGGATGAGAACTTCCCGAATACATACCATGGATTCACTTCGATTTTCTGAGGTAAATAAAAATCCTTTTTCATTCAATATTTCTTCTAATCTTATCCAGCTTTTTACTTGGCTTTCCATCGTCTGAAAATGCCGAGCCCAATTCCCAAGTGACTTCGGTGATTTCCAATTTTGATTAACAAATTGTTTAAATCGTTCCGATGGATTTTCTTTAAGGGATGCTGCCCATGATTTGAGTTCTTTCCGAATGATTAATGGATTCGAATCTAACACCACACATCCCCCAATTGTTTCCATTGGGGAAAAACTGCGAATAATGAACCGTTCATTCATGAGTGCTGCCGCCGGTCTTTCAAGAAGAAACAATACATTACCCGAATGGCCCGCTTCCAATGGATCTTGCATCACCGCTCTTGCCACCATTTCTGCTGTGCCAATATGAATGTGAACCCGCTGGTGATTCTTTAATTTCCAACGTGTATCTTCAATCATAGTCACACGGGCAATTAGTTTTTCTGTGGAATTCACCCAATTCGGTTCTGCAATAATGGTACCGCGAAATAAATCATCTAAATCCGTCCCGGCCAAGTTAATAGCGGCCCGATCTCCCATTTTTACCGACAATGTTTCAGAACCATGGGTTTGCATCCCCCGAACTTTTGCTTTCTGATTTCCCGGAATGATTTCCAATTCTTTTCCTGTCTTTAATTTCCCCGACAAAACTGTTCCCGTCACCACCGAACCAAAACCTGTTTTAGAAAACACCCGATCTACGGGTAGATGAAAAAACCCGCGATCCAGTTCTGTTTCCATATCTTTTGACTGACTCAGAATCGCTTCTTTAAGTGCATCAATCCCTTCCCCCGTTTCTACGGAAGTACGAATGAGGGGTGAATCTTTGAGAAAACTATTGGCTACCAAATCTTGAATTTCCAATTCCACTAGATCAATCCAGTCATTATCGTCAGCGAGATCCGTTTTGGTCAGGGCGATAATCCCCTGCGTTACCCCAAGGAGTTTGAGTATATGAAGATGTTCTTTTGTTTGGGGCATGATGCCATCATCGGCGGCAATAACCAGAAGAGCGATATGGATCGTGGATACACCCGCCACCATATTGCGAATGAATTTTTCGTGTCCGGGAACGTCTATAATTGTTATGGATTGATCCAGGTAAGCAAAACCCAGATCGATAGTCATCCCCCGTGCTTTTTCTTCAGCCAGGCAATCCGTATCCGTACCGGTGAGGGCCTTGACCAAGGCCGTCTTGCCATGGTCAATATGACCGGCTGTACCGATGACGATCTGCATGTTTTTCTTTTGTTTTAAATAGCACTGATTGCGCCTACCAATTCTTTTTCCTGTCCCGGAATGACCGCTTTCAGGTCAATGTAAAATGTATGTCCGTGTATATATCCAACAACTGGGGTATCACCCATTCTAAATTTGGTTGCCAGTTTGGATGCACTTATTCCATTCGGCTTGAACCGAAATGCCATACTGTCCAATTTTTCTTCCGGCAATGAACCACTTCCTGCTTCTACTTCTGATTCCACGAGAGAAATACCCAATTTACCTTTGGCCTTTTTTGGCAAATGGGATAAAATTATTTCACCCCGTTTTGTCAGCGCTTTTCTGGACGCCATCATAAGTGAAACGGTCAAATTATTTTTCGACGGTCCATGGTCACCAAAAGAGCGCAGGGATTCTTCCAAAAAGGCCAAAGACCATTTATCGCAACGAACAGCACGAGCAATGGGGTTTGTTTTTAACTTATTCACCAATGTTTTCGTACCCACAATGAGCCCTGCCTGGGGACCGCCCAATAATTTATCGCCTGAGAATGTAACCAATCCAACACCGGACTTTACCACATCTTGGACCAGCATATCTTTGGGAATGCCTTTTTCTGATAGATCCAAAAGGGCGCCGCTACCTAAATCCGCCACAACAGGAACCCGCTTCTTTTTGCCCAATTGAACCAAATCAGATAAACTGACATCGTGAGTAAATCCCCGTACCACATAATTGCTGGTGTGGACCCAAAGGATCATGCCTGTTTTTTTCGTAATGGCCTTTTCATAATCTTTTAAGTGAGTACGATTGGTGGAACCCACTTCTTTTAAAATACATCCACTTTTTTTAATCACATCCGGAATGCGAAAGGAACCGCCGATTTCCACTTGTTGCCCTCGAGAGATGATAACTTCCTTCCCTTCACCCAATTCATTCAAAGCGAGAAGAACCGCCGCCGCATTATTATTCACAGCCATGGACGATTGTGCCCCAGTGAGAGCAGATAATAATCCATTCACATGATCCTGTCGTTGGCCTCGAGTGCCCGTGGGTAAATCAAATTCTATATTGGTATAACCGGCGACCCGTTTCGCCGCATTCTTAGCAGTGGACTCTTTCATGGGCGCCCGACCGAGCCCCGTATGGAGTACGATCCCCGTACCATTGATGACCGATTTCAAGGATGGCGCCGTTAATCGTTCAACTTCGGATAAAATATTTTGGGTGATTTGAGCTCGTTTCGGCTTAAGTGAACCCTTTTTTGCGGCACGGCGATAGGACTCTAAATTTGATTTTATAATGTAGGCCATATATTTACTATTGAGTGACTTATATGATTTACATTCAAGTAATACTTCTGATACGGATGGGAGTTCTTTGAGTTGATTTTGTGCCATATTGATAGAAAAGGTAGATTAATTTAATTCCTAAATCAAGTGCTTCTCGCAACCCTACGCATAAAGAACGCAAACACCACACTGGGAATGAGTAAAATCCCCATAGCCGGGAATACAAATGCTACACCCATGTTTTCAGCAATGATGCCACTGAACCCTGCAGCCAATGAACCAATACCAAAACTGAGGAAAAAACTGATGCCGTATCCCAGTCCTCTGTTCTGGCTATGGGTAAACTCAGCAATAAGTGTATTCCCAATGGGTTGATTGCTGAAATAAGCAATACCCAGCATAATCCCTGAAAGAATTAGAAGTAAGTCTGATGTATATCCCATAATGAGCAAGACGGGAATATTCGCTGCAATAATAAAGATCAATGCAGTGGGTTTATGAAACCGTTCCCCAATACGGGCACCGACCAGTTGCCCTCCTATTCCGGCAATAAATACCATGGATGGGAATAATCCTGCTTTCATATTGGCTGATAAATTTGGCAAAATGGATGAAGTATTTTCTGCAAAGTGAACCGGCATGAATGTGGTAAATCCATAATAGGCCATGCCCAAAAGTGCGTTGGTGAGAAAATATAATATAAGAGCGGGTTTGTTTGTCGATTCTTCATGGTTTTCAAATTCAGTCTCATCCATGGTACTGCGCTTCCGATATGGGATGGCAATAAAAGTACTGATAGCAAGGAGTCCATTAAAGATACCCAAAAATGCATAGGCAGAACGCCAAGAAATAATGGCGGCGGCTGTGGTCGCTAAGATAGGTCCCAACGCCGATCCGGTTGATCCAAAGATCCCATGAATAGCCATACCTCTTGTGAGTGATTTTACGCGATGAGAAATAAGTGTCAATCCTGCGGGATGGTAAATACTGCAGAAAAAACCCATAAATCCGAGGCCAACTACCATCATCTGCAATGAGCCTGAAAGGGCCACTAAAAGTGCCGATATGGATGATCCTGCCTGGTAAATGAGCAATAACTGTCTGCCGCCGAACCGCTTCTCTGCCCAACCTGCCGGTATAGCACCCAAACCAAACATGAAACCGCTAATGGAAACCACAAATCCCAATGTACTGAGCCCCACATCAAATTCGTTACGAATGACCGGAATCAAACTGGGCAATGCCAACATAAGGGCATGGACCGACAGATGGCTCCCGCCAGTGATGCCTAGGATAGTTTTTTCGAATCGGGTCATAACTAAAAAACCCCCACTACCAAAAAGCAATGAGGGTTCATATTAATTTGGGAAAACAGGATTATCGTTTTTCTGCAATACGAGTGGCTTTAGAACCGGTCAGTTTCCGCAAATAATTCAGCTTTGCACGACGGACTTTTCCACGGCGTTTCACTTCAATTTTGCTTAACATGGGGGAATGGACAGGAAATATTCTTTCCACACCAATACCGCCTGATATTTTTCGAACCGTGAAGGTTTCAGAAATATCACTGCCTTTACGGCCAATGACCAATCCTTCAAATTTCTGTACACGTTCTTTCCCACCCTCAACCACACGGACATCCAATATGACCGTATCGCCTGGTCCAAATTCTGGTAAATCTGTTTTCAATTGCTTTTCGAAAACCGGTTTCATCTTATTCATCGTTATTCTCCGATTTATTTAATTTAAAATAATGCTTCCAAATATCAGGACGTTTTTCTTTTGTCCTTTCTTCCTGGCGCGCCTTACGCCATTCCTCAATTTTTTTATGGTGTCCCGAAATGAGTACCTCCGGAACTGCCATGCCGTCAATTTCCCTCGGCTGGGTATAATGTGGCGCATCTAAAAGATCCGCCGAAAAGGTATCACTCAGTGCTGAATCTATTTTATTCAGAACACCGGGGATGAGCCTGACCATACTGTCTATCAATATCATCCCAGGGATTTCTCCACTCGTAACCACAAAATCACCGATGGAATATTCGTGGGTCACATACTTTTCGATGACCCTTTCATCGATACCTTTATAATGTCCGCAAATGACAATAAGCTTTTGCACAGAACTGTTTTCTACTGCCAGTTCGTGCGTCCAGGTTTTTCCCTGGGGTGAGGGATAGATAATCCGAAGATTATCCGGTCCACCCACTTTTCCAATGGCATCTTCAATGGCCTTAAATAAAGGCCCTGCCATCATGACCATTCCGGCGCCGCCGCCGAATGGCGTATCGTCGGTTTGACGATAATTTCCTTCACCAAATTCCCGCAGGTTTACCAAGTGGAAATCCACTTTCTCCCGCTCCACTGCCTGTCTCAACATAGAATGCTGGACCACCGCTTCCACTAAATCGGGAGCCGGTGTAATAATGGCTATTTGGTGTTTCAATCCAATAAGCCGTCCATGGGCGTGATGGTGACCAGTCCCATCTCAATATCCACCGCACGAACAATTTCCGGTACGACCGGAATTAATACTTCCTTTTTTCCTCGCTTAATCACGTAAACATCGTTAGCGGGGAGGCTGATCATATCCACCAATTCACCGATAATTTCACCATTATCCGCTACCACCGTCGCACCCAGTAAATCAGCTGAAATTAAATTAATCGGATCGGAATCTTCTACAGAGGCAAATAATAATTGGCCAATCATGGATTCAGCTTCATCCCTTGTTTTTAATCCCTCAAACAGGAAGCGTCGTTTTTTATTTAACCCCGTTACTTTTTCAAGTTTTACATCCATAGCAATGGTTTCATCAAAACCAATAAATAAAGATTTATCCGTCACATAATCATCAAACTGACGTACAAGCGGGCGGACGCCCACTTCGCCTTTCAAGCCAGAGGCTCGGGTAATTTTTGCAATGGCAAAAAGCTTATTACTCATTTCTATCGATCACCTCAAGCTGGGCACGTTTTCCACCCTCTTTTGCATTTACTGCAAATAATAAAGTACGGATAGCAGAAATGTTTCTTCCCCGTTTCCCAATCACTTTACCAAAATCACCATCACCAACGGTGAGTTCAAAAATGATACTCTGCTCAGATTCTACTGTTTCCACTTCTACTTCATCTGGTTTATCCACCAGTTGCTTTACCATTATTTCTATAAACTCTTTCATTATCATTCTCCCTTAAAACTGAGGTTGTTATTTTTCGTCTTTTCCATCATTTTTAGCTGCATCTTTTTCAGTCTTTTCCTCTTCAAGTGCATCTTCTTTTTCTGCTTCTTCTGTGGTTTCTTCAACGGCCACTTTTTCTACCGCATCGTCCACGGTTTCCTCTACATCTGGAGTTTCTTCAGCCGATACCACTTCTTCAACTGCTTCCTCTTCTACTTTTTCTTCTTCAGCCGGAGATTCATCAGTCGTCTCTACCGCCACTTCTTCCGGAGTCTCTTCAACCGGAGCATCTTCCATTGCTTCTTCGGCAGATGCTTCTTCTGTGGTTTCTTCAACGGCCACTTCTTCTACCGCATCGTCCACGGTTTCCTCTACATCTGGAGTTTCTTCAACCGATACCACTTCTTCAACTGCTTCCTCTTCTACTTTTTCTTCTTCAGCCGGAGATTCATCAGTCGTCTCTACCGCCACTTCTTCCGGAGTCTCTTCAACCGGAGCATCTTCCATTGCTTCTTCGGCAGATGCTTCTTCTGTAGTTTCTTCGACTTCTTCTACTTCAACATTTTCTTCCACGGCCTCGTCTACTTTTGATTCTGACTTTTCTTCTTCAACGATTTCTTCTGCCGCTGTGGCTTCTTCGACTGCTTCCTCAGCCGCCGCTTCAGCAGCTGTAGCTGCTTCGCCTTCAGCTTTTAACTTTTCTTCAGCCTTTTCAGATTTCTTTGTCGCCTTTTCGGCGCGATTTTTTAATGTTTCCTCACGGGTTAAAGCCCATTTCTTCATTTCTTTTTCAATGGTTTTTTCATCCAAGCCCTGTTGGGTCAAATGCCAGCGATGCGCCAATCCTGATCGTTTCATTAATCCATGGGCCGCTTCAGAAGGCTGCGCACCTTCTTTTAGCCAATGTAAAATACGGTCTTCATCCAGTTTGTAAGGTTTATCCGCTTCAATTGGGTTAAACCAACCCAATTCTTCGATGGCAGCGCCATCGCGGCGTTTCCGTGAATCCATTACCACCACGCGGTAAAATGGTCTGTTCCGTCGTCCAATTCGTTTGAGTCTAATTTTAGTGGCCAATTCGTCTTCTCCTTAATTTAATCCCAACATTTCAGGATTCATGTTACGGGGTAATTTCATTTTACCCATTTTTTTCATCATTTTTTTCATTTGATCAAATTGTTTTAAAAGCTGGTTCACCTCCTGAACAGATCTACCGGATCCTTTGGCAATCCGCGATCGTCGAGACCCATTTATCATGAGCGGGTCTTTCCGTTCTGCCGATGTCATAGAGCTAATGATAGCTTCTGTCCAAATCAACTGCCGATCATCCAGATTCAATCCCTTCATCATCTTTCGATTCATTCCAGGCATCATACCGACAATCTGATTTAAAGGTCCCATCTTTTTTAGTTGCTTTAACTGGTCTTTATAATCCTCCAAATCAAAGGTGGCATTCCTAAGTTTTTTCTCCAATTTAGCGGCTTGATCTTCATCCACTAAATCTTTGGCTTTTTCAACCAAGGATACCACATCACCAAATCCCAGAATCCGATCCACTATTCGTTTCGGATCAAAGACCTCAAGGCCATCCATCTTTTCTGATACACCGATAAACTTAATCGGTACACCAGTCACCTCTGTAATGCTTACTGCTGCTCCACCACGGGCATCACCATCTAATTTAGTTAAGATAGTTCCCGTTAAGGTTAGAGCGGCGGAAAAGGCTTTTGCTGAATTCACAGCATCCTGCCCCGTCATTCCATCCACAACAAACAATGTTTCAACCGGATTAACTGCTTCAGCAATCTCCTGTATTTCCGTCATCATTTCACCATCTACATGGAGACGACCTGCCGTATCCAGAATAACCACATCGGTTTTGGAAGCACCTGCTTCTTCTACTGCACTTTGACAAATATCTACCGGATCTCCCGTCCCTTCTTCGTACACAGGAACATCCACTGTTTTTCCCACCTGAATCAGTTGTTCAATGGCCGCAGGACGATACACATCCGCTGCAGTTAAAAGTACCGATTTCCCCTGCTTTTTTAAGGCGGCTGCCAGTTTTCCGCAGGTGGTGGTTTTACCGGCCCCTTGCAATCCTGCCATGAGGATTACCGCCGGCTTTTTTGAACCAAGTTTAAGCGGTGCGGTTTCTTTCCCCAGGACATTCACCAATTCATCGTGAATAATCTTGATGAATTGTTCTCCCGGTTTAACCGATTTGAGAACTTTTGTCCCTTCGGCACGATCTTTCACACGGCTCACAAACGCTTTGGCCACTTTGAAATTCACATCCGCTTCCAAAAGAACACGGCGAATTTCTCGTGACGTCTGCTGAATGTTAGCATCAGTGATCTTCCCCAAACCTCGAAGGTTTCGGAAAATCGTGTCGAACCGGTCTGCCAGCTGATTAAACATAAATTTTCGGCTCAATAAAAGCTTGGGAAATTAATTGTACTTTCTATCGCAATCAATAAAGAAAGATGATATTCTATGACTTAATTTTACCCATGGATTTTAACATTGACACAGCCACCACAGACGATCTGCCTGAGATACTCGAACTCAATGAAGCCGCCCTGCCTGCAGTAAGCAGTGTTAACCTTAATGAAATGCAGCATTTTCTTAAAATTGTAGATTACTTTAAAACATTAAAGATTAATAATAAAGTTGCTGGTTTCTTGATCGCGCTTACTCCTGGAAAAGATTATAACAGCGTTAATTATAAATGGTTTGAGAATAATTATGAATCATTCATGTATGTCGATCGAATAGTAGTTACTCCAACTTACCAAGGGCATGGTTTTGGAACTGCATTTTATAATGACCTGTCAAATTTTTCTAAAAATATAATTCCAAGGATCACCTGTGAAGTAAATATTAATCCGCCCAATAAAGAATCCATGTTATTTCATACAAAATATGGATTTAAGCAAGTTGGCACCCAATTTACTGAGATTGGCAAAAAAGAAGTCTCTTTAATGAAACTGTCTATCTGAACCGTTAAATAATCCTATTTTAGCAACACCATCTTTCGGGTCTTAACAAAGTCTTTGGTCTGTAATTGATATAAATATACTCCTGCACCTACAGGGTCACCATAGTCATTGGTAGCATTCCATTTAACGGAATGATAGCCAGCGGATGTATTCTGGTAATTAAAGGTTCTCACCTTTTGTCCCAGCATATTGAATATCGTAACAGTTACATCGCTGACTTCAGGCAGGTCAAACCTTAGTGTCGTAGTTGGGTTGAATGGGTTCGGGTAGTTCTCATGTAAAGCAAACTCAGTTGGAATACTTTGGTTTTCTACAGATAGATAGTCATAGCGATTCACATATAAAACCCTGTCATCGCCTGTTACATCTTTTGAATAACCACCATTTTTTGCAACCACTTGAAACTTAACCGTTGCTCCATTGACGGGACTCCCTTCAAATACATTCTCTAATATTTCCTGATAGGTAATAGATAGTGCGGTAACGGTAGTATCATCTATTTCTTCTGCTGGATAAGCGCCTATTTTTGCATAGACGAGATAATGAATGGAGTCTCTATCACCAATACCAATAGCGGGACTTTCCGTCCATTGAAGATTATATGTATCCGTAAGATTTGTTTTAGTGATATTAATCGTATCTGAAGCGCTACTCACCCATTCGAAATCTTCCATGCAACTAAGGCTGAAGGTTACGCCCCCATCAGTTGTAGAAGTACCAAAAACACCAACCACCCTGTTTGTGTCAGCATAGACTGGGTCTAAAGTTTCTATGCAGGTAAGGCTATTTGTATTTGCATTCAAATAAATGTCGTTGACCCCAGCTCCTATTTTTAATCCATTTTTCATATTCAAAGATGTTAATTTATTATAAGAGCAAGACAGAGACCTTAAAGCAGTATTCTTACTCACATCCAAGCTGGTTAATTGATTCAAACTGCAGATCAGCCCCACTAAAGCAGTATTCTTACTCACATCCAAGCTGGTTAATTGATTCCTACTGCAGTTCAGCGCCACTAAAGCAGTATTCTTACTTACATCCAAACTGGTTAATTTATTACCAGAGCAATCCAGTCCTTCTAAAGCAGTATTCTTACTCACATCCAAGCTGGTTAATTTGGTATGATTGACGTTCAGCGCAGTTAAGGCTGTATTATTGGTCACGTCTAGGCTGGTAATTGAGTATTTAATTCCTAAATAGGTTAAGGCAGTATTATTACTCACATCCAGATTCGTTAAGTAAACACTTCCGATGTCTAGTACAGTTAGCGCCGTATTCTTGCTCACATCCAGGCTGGTAAATTTATTGTCGGAACACCAAAGTTCGTCTAAAGCAGTATTCGCACTTACATCCAGGCTGGTCAATTTATTGTCATGACAGCTTAGGTAGGTTAAGGCTGTATTGGTGGTAACATCCAGGCTCGTCAAATAATTACCAAAGCAGTCCAGCTCGGTTAAAGCCGTAAAAGCTTCTATCCCCGTTAAATCACTTATTTCTTTATTGCTCACATCCAAACTGGTTACACCGCTGATGTTTGCGGTGAGTACTGAATCATCCAGAGTCGTGTCGTAGCCTAGGTCAATCAGGGCTTGTTCAAATTTGTCATCGGGGACATAGGTTTTCTGGGCAAAAACGAATGATGATGTAATAAATAAAAGAATAGCGACTTTCTTCATAATGAACTCCTCAGTTTTATGGTCTATACCTTTTTTGTGCCTTTAATAAGTATAAATCCGCTTTTTCTGTTTTACCATCTTGAGCCAATGAGACTATTCGAAGGGATTCCAATAAGGGAATAGCTGTGTTATCGTAGTTCGAATAAAAAGCATCCATCGCTTTTGCAATAAGGTCCACCTGATATCCTACATCCTTTGAACGGTGTTCATCAATAATCCCATAAAACCGTTCTATATAATAAGGCTCCACCCAATTTACATCCTGGTTATATTGCTTTTTCACTTCTTGTTTATGATGAAACTTCAGCTTCGCGCCTGCAGCATATACGCCGTTTATAAAGGCTACTTTTTCTTTGATTTCCAATGATTCCCAATAAGTGGCGGGGGTACGGTTTTGGCCGACTGAAATGGTCAATAAAATACTTAGGATTAATATGCGTCTAATCATTATTCAATTCATCAAATTGGTTTACGATTGGCACCCTTCTACCGATACCAAACGCTTTTGAAGTTACACGTAATCCCGGTGCTGCTTGACGTCTTTTATATTCATTAATTCGAATACGCCGAGAAATATCCTTGACGAGTTCAGGATCCGCTCCTCCTTCAATGAGTTCTGTGGGCGATTTTTCATCCTCAATCATTGCAGTGACCAAAGGACTAACCACATCATAATCAAATGGATCTACCTGATTGGGAGCCAATTCAGCTGAGGGGGGTTTTTCAATGGAATTTATGGGTATACAATCAAATCCAGCTTTTTCATTTACCCATCGAGAAAGGGCATAAACATCTGTTTTGGATAAATCAGAAATAACAGCAAGACCCCCATTCATATCACCATACAATGTGCAGTATCCCATGGCCAATTCTGTTTTATTCCCCGTGGACAATACGAGCCAATTAAATTTATTGGATAGAGCCATAATAATACTTCCGCGAGTTCGAGCTTGAATATTTTCTTCTGCAACTCCTGGTTCACTTCCATTATAACTAGCTTTTAAAGATTCTTCAAAAGAACTAACAATGGATTCAATGGATATAGTTCTATAATCAACACCTAAGTTTTCAGATAATAATTTTGCATCATCTTTACTATGTTGACTTGAAAATTTTGAAGGCATTAAAACTCCATGCACATTTTCTATTCCAAGCGCATCAACAGCAATACAAGCTGTTAAACTTGAATCTATTCCACCACTTAGTCCAATTACTGCTTCTGTATGCCCTGTTTTCTTGAAATAATCTTTAACTCCAAGAACAAGGGCATTATATATCTTTTCTTCTCTTCTACTATCTTTTAAATCGATTGTTTGGCTGTTTTTTATATCAACCATTAAAATCTCTTCTTCAAAAGCTTTGCCTTGAGCAATCAATTCACCATTTTCATTATAAGCTAAAGACTGTCCATCAAATATGAGTTCATCTTGCGCACCAACTAAATTGCAGTATACATACGATAATCTATTATCAGATGCTTTGCTTTGAATAAGCTCACAACGATCTAATAATCTATCAACTCTATAAGGTGAAGCAGATAAATTGATAATTATTTCAGCGCCCTTTGCTTTAAGCTCTTCAACTAGATCACCTGAATAATTTTTATCCCAAAGATCTTCACAAATTTGCAAACCTAAATAAACATTTTCGCCATTGATTGATAGTTTAACAACGCAAGGTTCACTGCCACTTGTAAAATAACGAGCTTCATCAAATACATCATACGTTGGCAATAATCTTTTTTTATAATGACTGATAATTTCACCTTTTTCACAAAAAAATGCACAATTATATAATTTATTATCTTCCATCATAGTATTCCCTAAAATAATAGGAATAGTTGATTTTTTGGCAATTTCATCTAATGCATTCTTTGCATTTTCAATAAAACGATTTCGAAGTAATAAATCTTGAGGAGGATAACCAATTAGAGATAATTCTGGAAAAACAACGAGGTCAGCGCCTATATCAACAGCACGATGATACCAATCAAAAATACTCTTTTTATTTTGATTGATTGCTCCAACAGTTGGGTTTATCTGGCAAAGGGCAATTTTCATAAATAATATCTGTTTATGGCTCTATCCTATTCATTGTTCGTGGGTAAGGTATTGTTTCTCGAACATGTTTGGTTCCACATATCCATCCAACTGTTCTCTCAATGCCTAAACCAAAACCTGAATGTGGAACAGAACCATATTTTCTCAAATCAAGGTACCATTGAAAAGGTTCAATGGGAAGATTGTGTTCATTAATACGTTTTAGAAGTGTGTCATGATCATCTTCTCTTTGACCGCCACCAATGATCTCACCAAATCCCTCTGGCGCAATCATATCGACTCCTAAAGCTAAATCTTCATTCTCAGTATCTCTTTTCATATAGAAAGCTTTAATCTCAGCTGGCCAGCGATGAATCATTACTGGTCGGTCAAACTGTTCTGAGATAATGGTCTCATCAGAACCTCCAAAATCAGAACCGTATTCAAAATCAACGCCTTTTTCCTTAAGTATTTTCGCAGCCTCATCGTATGTAATTCTAGGAAACGGTGGTACTACCTGTTCTAATGATGATGTATCTCGCTTAAGCACTTTTAATTCTTCTTTACAGTGATCCAAACACCATTGAACAACATAGCTCACATATTTCTCTGCCCAGTCCATATTTTCATCCAAATCACAATAAGCCATTTCCGGCTCAACCATCCAGAATTCAGTTAAATGACGACGTGTTTTGGATTTTTCTGCACGAAATGTGGGGCCGAAAACATATATTTTCCCAAATGCCATGGCGCTGGCTTCTCCATAAAGCTGTCCACTTTGTGTTAAATAAGCTGATCGGTCAAAATAATCCAATTCAAATAAAGTACTGGTTCCTTCCACAGAATTTCCGGTTAAAATGGGAGAATCCATGAGTGTGAACCCATTATCATCAAAAAAGTCCCGAGTGGCTTTCACTACTTGGTGACGAACCCGTAAAACCGCATTCTGATTTTTAGATCGAAGCCATAGATGTCGATTATTCATCAAAAAGTCTGTCCCATGCTCCTTATGAGAAATGGGATATTCATCTGCAATCTGATGGACTTCAATATTTGTCACCCCCAATTCAAATCCGCCGACTGAGCGGGGTTCAGCCCGAACTGTACCCGTTACCGTAACTGACGATTCTTGCGTCAGTTCACTTCCCAGTTTAAAAATAGTTTCATCCGTTTCTGCCTTCACTACGACGCATTGAACAAGGCCCGTACCGTCACGAAGAATTAAAAACCATATTTTTCCAATAGACCGAGTGTTATATACCCATCCGTTCAGGGTAACCTCCTGTCCATCAAAATCTTTTAATTGTTTTATTGTTGTTGTCATTTCACTCACATTTTAGATTAAATAAGTAAAGAAATTACCATGATGTCATTATCTCGTTCAAAACATCTTCTGCAATTTTAGTCACTGCCGCGGTTGTTGCAAATTCCCTCGGATCACCATATTCATTATTATCGTCTCCATCAATTAAACCATCATTATCATTGTCAATCCCATCTGAACTAATATCACCAGACAATCCATAGGCGCCCCATCCTGAGAAGTTTTTCTCTATGAGGACCTTATCTTCGCGAACATCATACCACTCTACCTTCATATGAACTGTAAATCGATACTCCGTCACTGCCTCTTCCTTTGTGAACGTATATGGTGCATCTGTCACTTTAGTAATGGTAGCCCGAAGGATGGATGTGGCCTGGCCCTCATCCGTTACTCTAAGAATATTTTCCTCATTAAATTTTGCAATTAAGTTTTCGGTCACAGATTCACTCATGCCAAATTCTGCTGTCTGATTTTCTACAATGGGAATGGCGATAGAATTGATATGTGCGGGGATGCTCCCAGCCATGGAGTAGAACATACAAGATGACACTGCCCACGATATACACAAAAAGACACTAAAATTGATTATTGATTCAATAATTTTCATGTTAAATCGTTTTCGGGTCTTTCGCGTTTTTCGTGAGCGAATAATATTTGTATAAATATTTAAACCTTAATCTTTCTTTCCAACCCATACTGGTCAATTTTACGGTATAATGTTCTTTCACTCATACTCAAAGATTTAGCTGTGGCGCGGCGATTGTTTCTAAAAAACTTCAACGTACGTTCAATGGCTTCTCTCTCTAAATCTTCCAAACTCATATCGCCGATAGAACTGTTTTGAATAAAATATTCTGACTCAGCATTAATATGGAGGCTCGGTGTTAATGATTCACTTTCTTTACCAATCATTGGAACATCCATTTGATTCGAAATAATGCTGCCCTCAGTAGCAAATTGTTTTAAATATTCTACATCCTGTCTCAATAAAAACAACTGACGTAAAATAAGTTCCCGCTCCGCAGCCTCAGGCGGTTGATTCATGAGCATGGGTAAAGCCGAATTGGGTGTCATTTCTTTAATTTCCACTCCTAAATGACGCTCAACCATTTCCACCGTGATTCGCTCTCCTTTCTCGAGAACGATAATGCTTTCTACAAAATTCTTTAACTCCCGAATATTGCCCTTCCACGGTTTTGTTTTCATCATTCGAATGGCTTCCGGCATGAAACCACGATATACGATATCATTTGCCCGGGTGAATTCCAAAGCGAAACGCTCTACCAATAAACTGATGTCTTCAACCCGATGCCTCAGTGCCGGCACATCAATGGTGACAGTTTTTAATCGATAGAATAAATCCTGGCGAAATTTTCCACTTTCAACTAATTCAGCTAAATTTTTATTGGTGGCAGTCACGACTCGAACATCTGTTTTTTTGGACGTAGATGCACCCACCGGAGTAAACTCCCCGCTTTCCAATACACGAAGAAGTTTTACCTGTGTTTCTAAGGGTGTTTCTCCAATTTCATCGAGAAAGATAGTTCCTTTATTTGCGGTCTCAAAATATCCTTTTCGATCTCCACGTGCATCCGTATAAGCACCTTTTTTATGACCGAAGAGTTCACTTTCTATGATTCCTTCCGGAATGGCGCCGCAATTCACGGTTATTAATGGTTGGTGGGATCGTTTACTATGTTGATGTAATGCTTTTGCCACCAATTCTTTTCCAGTCCCAGATTCGCCTGTAACCAAGACCGATATATCGATAGGGGCCACTTGAGCAACCATATCCAGAACTTCGTGAATGGCATCGGATCCCCCCACCATTCCAGATGTTTTTTGAATTCTTTCAATATTCATATCTTTTCCTTTTTCCTAATAATCCCAACAAAAATGACCGAAATATTTAAATTAATATTTCGTTTTATTCACGGTTTTATCAGGATACCTTAAAATGATTTTTCTATTTCTTTTTCCATTTTACTTATTTCATCCCGTAACTGAGCCGATCGTTCAAAATTTAAATTTTCTGCCGCTTCAAACATTTCCTGCCGCATCATATCTACAGCTAGCTTTTTATCCATTTTGCTGAAATCATCACCCCGACGACTTTTGTAGGGTTCTGGTTCGGTATCATGAATCGAATCTGCCACGGCAGTAGTACCCATAATATCATCGGTTGATTTATACACGGTTTGCGGCAGAACGCCATGATCTTTATTATATTTTTCCTGAATTTTTCTGCGGCGCTTTGTTTCTTTAATCAGGTAATCCATGGCATCAGTAACACGATCTCCATACAGGATAACCTGTCCATTTATATGCCGTGCCGCCCGGCCAGCCACTTGCATGAGTGAACTGCGGGATCGTAAAAATCCCTGCTTATCCGCATCAATTACTGCCACCAATGATACTTCCGGCAAATCCAGCCCCTCTCTCAACAAATTAATCCCAACAAGAACATCAAATTCCCCAAGACGAAGGTCTCGAAGAATCTGTACCCGCTTGAATGTATCAATCTCACTGTGTAAATATCGGACGCGAAGGTTTACACCCCGTAGGAATTCGCTTAAATCTTCTGCCATACGTTTTGTGAGGGTCGTCACCAGAATCCGTTCGTTTCGTTCTATTCGTTCTCGAATTTCCCCAATTAAATTATCAATTTGTCCTTCACTTTTTCTCACTTCAACCACAGGATCCAACAGCCCTGTCGGCCGAATCACCTGCTCCACCACAACACCTTTTGCCATTTCTAATTCCCGATAAGCCGGTGTGGCCGATACATAGATAACCTGGTTTTGTTTGGCATGGAATTCCTCTATTTTCATAGGGCGATTATCCATTGCACTTGGGAGTCTAAAACCATGCTCCACCAATACTTCTTTCCGGGCGCGATCTCCATTATACATGGCTTGAATTTGAGGTAAGGACACGTGAGATTCGTCAAGGATGGTGATAAAATTATCCGGGAAAAAATCAATAAGTGTAAATGGACGGTCGCCGGGCTTTCTTCCTGAAAAGTATCGAGAATAATTTTCAATTCCTGAACAGTATCCCACTTCCATCATCATTTCAAGATCAAAGTTGGTTCGCTGCTCCAGTCGCTGCGCTTCCAGTAGTTTATCCATTCCCCTCAATTCTTCCAACCGATGTATCATTTCAAGGCGAATATCACCTACAACTTTGTTGATGGTTGCCTGGTCCGTTACAAAATGTTTCCCTGGATAAATGAAATCTGAATCCATTTCCTTTAGTATTTCGCCAGTCAATGGGTGGAATCGTGTGATTTGATCGACCTTATTCCCAAACAATTCAATTCGAATACCTACATCTTCGTATGCCAAATAAATTTCAATCACATCACCTCTGACCCGAAATGTGCTCCGTTCAAACACCGTATCATTCCTCAGATAATGAATATTGATCAATTTTTTAAGAAATTCTTTACGATGGAGGTCTGCCCCACGCTGCAAATGAATCACTTTATCTTTATACTCTTCAGGGGAGCCAATACCGTAAATACAAGAAACGGAACTAATGACAATCACGTCTTTTCGCTCTAAAAGTGAGCTGGTGGCTTTTAACCGAAGGATATCAATTTCTTCATTCACAGACATGTCTTTTTCAATAAACGTATCTGTAATGGGCATATAAGCTTCCGGTTGATAATAGTCATAATAACTAATAAAAAATTCAACTGCATTATTAGGGAAGAGTTGTTTGAATTCGCCATACAATTGGGCAGCCAAAGTTTTGTTATGGGAAATGATTAAAGTGGGCCGCTGTACTTCTTGAATAACATTCGCCATCGTAAATGTTTTACCAGAACCGGTAATCCCCAGCAACACCTGATGTTTATCTCCATTGTTCAGGCCCTGGACTAATCCTTCTATGGCCTGTGGCTGATCCCCTTGGGGTTTGAAGTCCGATTGAATTTGAAACTCTGACATATCGGCAAATTTACCTCGGTTAGCTCATAGGATACAATGGCAGAGAGTAAGAATTATATTTAAAGATTTTTGCATAGAATAGCGAAGAGATCTTTTTATATTGAATTATGAATTGAATATAAATAACGTTAATGTTCATCTATATTATCAGAAATCAAATTCAGTAAACCTTATGGATAAAAAATCAAATCTTGTTCTTATTGTAATTATTACAATTTCTTTTTGGGGCTATTCCTGTGAGAATAACACACCAACCAAAACACAATTCGATATTATGGAAACCACCATTGTCAAAGTACACCATGCATTTAAAACTGGCGACCTTACTGCTCGACAGTTAGTTCAAATGTATCTGGATAGAATCGAAGCATACGATCAATCCACTAAACTGAATGCTATTGTTGTAGTGAACCCAAATGCATTAAATAAAGCTGACGAATTGGATGCTGAGTATAAAAAAACCGGTAAACTTCGCCCCCTTCACGGCATTCCCATTATTGTAAAGGATAACTACGACACCTACGATTTACCTACGACTGGGGGATCATTGGCAATGAAAGGCTCCATTGCGCCAGATGATGCATTTCAAGTTGCAAAAATTAGAGAGGCCGGGGCCATTGTTCTGGGGAAATCCAATATGGCTGAATGGGCATTTAGCGCTTATAAAACGGAGAGTTCAATTGCCGGTATTACGCGAAACCCTTATGATTTATCCCGCGTTCCCGCCGGGTCCAGTGGAGGAACAGCTGCCGCAGTGGCCGCCAATTTGGCTTTGGCGGGACTAGGCACGGATACAGGAAATTCCATACGAGGTCCATCATCTCACAATAACCTTGTTGGCATTCGATCTACCATGGGTGCCACAAGCCGAGATGGCATTATTCCCCTCATGCTGAGAAATGATATTGGAGGACCATTCGCCCGGACCATTGAAGATGCGGTGCGTATTTATGAAGTCATCGCCGGTTACGATCCAAAAGATCCCATCACGGAACGATCTCAAGGAAAAATTGTCGATGATTATTTGCAATATTTTTCCTCAAACACCTTAATTGGCGCACGCATCGGTGTCCTTCGACGATATATTGATACACCCACTGCCGATCCTGAAATAATTAAATTGACAGAAAAAGCCATTATCGATTTAAAAGCTGCCGGTGCTGAAATCGTTGACCCCTTTGATATCCCTAACTATGATGCGTTGATTGATGGCATTTGGTGTAATGTTTTCCAACACGATGTAAACAACTACCTCGCTTCTCTTGGAGAGAATGCACCCGTTAAGTCACTTCAAGATGTAAAAGATTCCGGCTTGTATCTGCCTTATGTGGAAAAAATGATTGAAGGCAGCTTAAAGAAAATAATCCCACCGGCAGAACGAGATCCCATTTGCATTGACCTATACAATTCACCCAAGAATATAGCCTTTTCACAAGCGGTGAATGATGCCATGGATACAGCAGGCATTGATGCATTTATTTATCCCACCTGGAGCAATCCACCCCGTTTGGTAGGCGATATGGAAAGTCCCGCCGGAGATAATAGCCAATATATTTCTCCCCATACCGGCATGCCTGCAATTACAGTTCCAACGGGGTTTACAGAGAATGGCCTTCCTGCAGGAATTACATTTATCGGCCGACATTTTGATGAGCCGAGAATTATGGGGTATGTTTATGCCTATGAACAAAAAACAAGCCATCGTAAACCGCCTCCGGGATTTGCACGATTAAGTAAATAGATAGAAAGATTCTTATGTCAATATTCACTCGCTCTAATAAAGCAACTATATATGGATTATTTTTTCTCTCCATTGTATTTGCCCAGGAAAGAGAAAAAAATACGGTTCTTGATTATTTAATCTCTTACCCAAAGGACTATCAAAATGATTCCAAAGAAAAATGGCCATTAATATTATTTTTACATGGGATGGGCGAGAGAGGCAATGACATTGAACTAATAAAGATCCATGGAATTCCAAAGATTACTCAATCAGATAGAAATTTCCCATTTATTACGCTTTCACCACAATGTCCAATTGAATTCTACTGGAGTGATCATTCTATGCAGGAAAAAGTAATAAACCTCCTTGAAAATGTCTTATCAAATCATCCCATTGATCGGGATCGAGTATATATAACAGGTTTAAGCATGGGCGGATATGGCACCTGGTCTATTGCAGCCAAACGACCAGATCTATTTGCAGCAGCTA
>Ga0209089_10000296_pt1 | contig 46615 bp, 41 predicted proteins | sample ArcticOcean_MG_C_FD_187431 | JGI IMG/M metagenome (GOLD analysis project Ga0209089, IMG submission 187431) | Marine microbial communities from western Arctic Ocean - ArcticOcean_MG_CB2_150 (SPAdes) (version 2) | ecosystem: Environmental > Aquatic > Marine > Oceanic | place: Arctic Ocean: Canada...
CGACTTCGGCTGGCATTCGGTAATGTCAGGCAGCACCGGCCAGCCAGAAGATATCACTTCAGTCGCCACAATTCACAGACCAAATAGCGGTACGACCGACCAATGGATTGCATCCGGAGGGAAAGATGGAAGCATCGAAATTTGGTCGGTTGACCAGATGAATTTTGAGATTAAACCGATTAGAAGATTTGGACCTGATACCGTTAGGGAAATTGCAGTGGATGGAGTCCAAGACTTGGTTGGCATCGCAGAATCTTCGGGAACAATCACAGTTCGTTCAGGACAAAACGGTTCCATCGTTTCACAATGTTTCCACCCTGAGTTCGGCCAGTTCAAGTACAACATACCGAATGTGAAATCGGTCGCTTGGGGGCCCGGTTGGTTAGCAGGCGGTTTCAGTGATGGGGTCGTTCTCGGCTGCGACATGGATAACAAGTGGGCTTGGCAATTTGACCTCAGAAGTCATAGAACGGTGGGCTCGTTTGGTCGGGTCGCAGTTCATCCAAACGGCCAGTATATCGCAATCTCATGGAGTGAGAATCTCACTGATTCCACGAAGGACGGCAAGGTGGCAATCGTTGACCCCTTATCGCAGCAGATTTTGGCTGAGTGGTCATACCCAGAAACGCATTGGACACTCGACTTCAACGAATTTGGCGAAAAACTCGCTTCCGTTGGACAATCTGGAAATGTTCGGATTTGGAATACCAGCGACCCCAATCCTGCAAACTGGATGGATGACGGCTCGCCTTATGCTCATCAAGGATATGTCGGCGTCTGCAAGTGGATGCCAGGCGGTCCCGATGTACTGATTACTGCGGGTTGGGATAAACAACTCATCTTCTACGATATTGTGGGACAAGCACCAATGCAGCAGTTCACGCTTCTCAATGAGGCGTTCTCGTTCACATTTCTGATGTCGGAAGGTCTGATAGCGGTCGGTACCGGCGATGCCTCCACCTCGTCGACGGGCCAGATTGAATTCTTCGACATGGCTAACGGTACCCGTTCAGACACCTACAATTTCACCCATATACCGCGCGGCCTCGGCTCTCTTCCCTCTGACGAATCACCTGTGGTTGCGAACCATTCAGGCACTTTCCTCACTCTGAAAAGAGATGCTGATGGAGATGGTTGGCTCGATAATGACGATGCATTCCCTAACGATCCAACACAACATGAGGATACCGACCAAGATGGTTGGGGAGATGATTCGAGCCAGCAGAACGGCGATGGTTGTCCAACCGTGGTTGGAACTAGCACTGAGGATAGGTTTGGCTGTCCAGATTCTGATGGTGATGGTTACAGTGACCCCGACGGCGGTTGGCTGGCACACCCGGGTGGTGGCGGTGACGCATTTGTTTCCAACCCGGCGCAATGGTACGATACTGATGGCGACGGACATGGTGATAACTACACTTTCCAAGTTGGCAACAATGATCTGCGTGAGGCTGAATCTGGAGATGCTTTCTACAATGATTCAAGCCAATACAGGGATAGGGACGGTGACGATTGTGGTGACAATTACTCCTACACTCTCGATAACGGATTGAGAATCAATGAGTTGGGCGACGCCTTCCTAACCGATGCCTCACAGTGTAACGACTTCGATGGCGATGGATATGGTGACAACTACACCTACGAGCTCGGTGGTGATGGGTTGCGAATTGAGAATGGTGACGCGTTCACGGACGACAACCTCGCTTGGTCGGACCTTGATGGCGATGGCTGTCCAACAGATTCTGCTACAGGCTTGGACATCGACCTTCATCCAACAAACCCAGACGCTTGCACAGAAGAGATTCCCTTCACAGGGTTGGAGGGTCTCAATCTCACAATCAGCAACGACGCTAACCTTTGGCAGGTCAACATCTCGTGGACGGGGGCAGACCCCAACACGCTGCAAATCTTGCTATCCACAGCAGAAACTGATGCCGATGGCAATCCAATATCTGACGATTATGTCACCCGTCAAGTTTGGACCACACTGGGGTCTGTTGAAGAGTCGATTCCCATCGATAGAGCAACCTCCAACTTTGGGCGGTTACATGTTCACCTCGTCGTCGCTCCCAATTCAGGTGATTCACTAGAACAGAACTGGAGTGCGCTTTGGGTTAACCAGAGCACCGATGGTGGAGCCACCGACAATGGCACTGACCCCAACGGAGGTGGCACCGACGGAGGTGGAACTGACGGCGGCGGCACAAACGGCGGCGGCTCCGGTACCGATGATGGTGGCGGCAGTGATAGCGGCGGAGGCGGCGAGGAGCCGCAAACGGATGACGGAAATTCAAATCCCACTTTGTTGCTTGCGATTGCTGCCGGATTCATGGTTGTCATCTTGGGGCTGCTCTTCTTCGCGACGAGATTCAACCGTAGCACGACCGAAATCGTAGAAGGCGCATATTCCCAAACTCAAGGGCAGACCACCGTTCCACCTCAGCCTCAGGTTCTTCCCCCCTGCAAGGTGTGCGATGGGCCGGTCCAAGAGGTAGTCCATCAGGGCAACCTGTGGAGCTGGTGTCCGAACTGTAGAGCGTGGCTTGACTTCCTCGGCAAACAGTGAGTGGTTCTTTTCGGCCTTGGGTGCAGCGAATACCTATCGCTCGCTGAGCCCGTGAGCGATTGTGACGGGACTCGCATTGGAGTGACGGGACTCGCATTGGAGTCAATCTAATTTTGCCGGCCGCTATTCCGGCCGGCTGGACTGCGAGTATTCGTGGTAGTCGACGGCAGGCTGGAGCGAGTCGATAGCCGTCTGAAGTCGAGCATTCGCCGCTTGCTCTCCTGAAGCGATAGATTCCATCTGACTGCGAAATTCACTCGCTTTTTGTTTGAGGGCCACCGCTTGGGCTGCCGGAAGAGCGAGCGCAGGGGTACACCATCTGTCCAAATCGGCTAGAAGCCGTTCTAGTGAGTGAGCGGAATCTCCTTCTGGCACCAGAACAAATTCTTCACCAACTCTGTTGACAGGACCTGCGGCAGCGAGTACAGCATCGAGTTGTTTCGCTGCCTTACCCGCCTTTTTCAGATGGCCTTTCAATTTCTCATGACTTTCAAGAGGCCTCAGTGAAGCCTCCAAGTTGTATTTCCCTCCTTTGCGAGCAGCCTTGAAGGCTGAAATGGCGGGCCCAAATTTTCCGTTTCCAAGATGTGAGCGGCCGGTTTGAATTGAGTCACTTGAGAGGAATGCGTTGACCGCGGCTGCACTCTCCCCATCACCCGCGCGTGAGAGTTGCCGGGCTAGCCGTTTTCTCTCTGAGTCTCGCTGTTTTCCGGCCCGTACACTCTGCTTCCATTTGCCTCGAATTTCAAGGATTGAGGCGTGGTCACGCAATCCTTCGACGAGAAGACGCTGTCTTGTCAGGTCCCGCTTCTTGTCAGCAAGTAACATTGCGCACAATTCTTCTGCCATCACTTCGGCGATTTCGAGCCTGCCATCGCCGACATAACTGCGAATTTGTTCAACCACCTTGGTTGGGTCATCCATGCCGAACAACTGACTCTCCTCACTTCCCGAGAGTGGGTCCTATGCCAATACGACTCCGGTAGATTGAGTAAAGGGTGGATGTCATCATGACGACTTGCGTTTGACTGAGCGTCGCTTCACCGATTTGCGCTTTGGTTTTTTGACCGGTTCGTCGTCTTCGTCGCCCCAATCGTCATCATCGTCATCATCATCATCATCGTCGTCATCTTCCTCTTCTTCGACAACTTTCTTGCGTGACTTACTGGATTTCTTCTTCGTTTTCTTCTCTGCTACTGGCTGCGCGAACGGGTCATCTTCATCGTCGTCATCAACCAACGCTTTACTCTCGGAAAGGTCTCTCTCTGGAGCAGAATCAGCAATATCCGTAGAGCCACCAGAATCGTCTCCGCCACCCATGAACTCCATCATCCAGTCATCTTCTTCTTCGTACTCTTCATCGCCGCCCTTCTTCTTTTTGCGCGGGTCTTGGGCGGCGATAATTCCCATAAGAATTGCAAAGAATAGTAACAAGACATTGAACGCTACCACGGCGATGATTATCACATAGGGTGGGTCTGACCAAGTAATCGGAGCGGCTGGTTCTTCTTCCTCCGTTTTGATGGGGTAGTCGCCACTCTTGCAGATGGTGAGGCCACTCAAGTTCTCAAAACAGTGGTCGACATAGAATCGGGTCTGGAATATTTTCTCGTTCCCGGCAGTATCAATCGCCTTAATCTCCAACTTGTGATTCGCTGATTCAATGAACGTCGCAGAAGGTTCCCGCATATCGAATACTAGTGTTCCTGGCGGAGTGTTTGCAGGAGTGACATCAACCACCATTTCCCATTCAAATTCATCTTCGAACAGAATCCGGTTCTCGATGAATCTGAACATAACTTGCTCAATTCCCACATCGTCATTCACAACCCCGTGAATACGGATATCATCTCCATACAGGTAGGAACTGGCGGTCGAAGGTGAGAACACGGTGATGGTTGGGTTGGTCGCATCAATAGACCAATTCTCGGAGGACAAAGTTACCGAGTTTCCGACCATGTCGATGAGGTTAGCCGTGACTTTGAGAATACTGGTTGGGATGCCTTGTTGGATAGGGAAATCCCAGTAGTACCAAGTGGTTGAGCCGAGGAACGGTGCGGCGCGCGTTACCTCTCCTGCAGGTGTGAAAGTGAGACCAATAGATTGGCCGGGGTCGTAATCAGCCGTGGTGACGGTAATCCACGGATGTTCTGTAACAGGCTCACTGAGGAAGAGATTGAGTCGGTAGTCCCCTGCGTTCAAGGCACCGTTCCCCAAGCCGGGGTCGGTGCCGATTGAGATGGTTATGTCAGCACCTGGAGCAGTTGTGTCTTCGTGAACTAACCAAGCGTTTGAACGGTTGGTGAAGGCGCTTCTCGTGTTGCCCCATGTATCTGTTATAGTGAGGGCATACCAAGATTCACGGTCGAGGTCAATTGGGAGGTGTGCTTCGCGTAGAACCGTAGTATCTGCCTCACTCGGAGTGTACATATCGATCAGCAATTCCCACCCTTCATCATCTGTGAGATTACCTCCTTCATTATCTCCAAACGGGTCACCCAAATGTCGGTAGATGGAGTAGGATTCGAATTGTTCTGCTTGTGAGTTTATCCACGACAGTTGAACAGTTCTCTGAAAGCCTTGCAGCATAGGTTGAGCCAACTGGACAGGGGCGGGGGCAAGGGTGTCCTCCCGCAGCGCAGTCACAATGCAGTTCTGGTTGAATTCAGTATCCTCGAAGGTCGCGTTCAGATGGTTGTAACGGGTTACTGAGGTGACGCAGTAGAAAGATAGGCGATCCACAGCCGAAGGAACAGCAACATACACTTTTTGGACTCCATCTGGGACGGTTGCAATCAGTGTCGCCTCAAGGCTCAAGTTGGTAGATTCGGTTAGTCTAGTCCACGAATGCCAAACATTGTACGACTCTCCTTCGGCTCCAATTTGGTCAGTCCAAGATACATTTGTCAAGCCACCACCCATGTAGGTCGCTTCGACATTAGTCGGCTCAGCGACCCAGTGGTTGAATGCATCCTCCATTATCGGTCCGGCCAAAACCACCCCCTCATCTCCGATGAATGGGTTGTGGTTTCCTCTTGCGTCTGTGACGGTGACAGCGTAGTATGCGTAGCCGAGCATTCCACGCTGGACTTCATACTCGTAGAAACTGACCGCAGCGGGAACAGTTGCAATCAGTTGGACATCGGGATTGGTGGTGTTGTTGAACGCACTTCCCGACCTCCAGACCTTGTAGACCGGATTCAGTTCGGTGAGAAGGTCATTCCAGATGATTGTTGTATTCCCTGTTCCGCCAATCGGCTCCTCGACGAATGATGCGGTCACGCCACCTTGTACCAAGCCCGGAGCAACATTGTCCTCAGCAACCGGCCATAGAGATGCTAAGGTGTTTGAACCGAGGAAGCGAACATCCTCGTATCCTGTGTAGACATAGGTCACAGAGTAGTAAGCCAACTCATCAGTAAACGGTGGGACTATGTAGGTGAAGGAGTTGTTTCCAGCACCCAATTGGCCAATGAGTTGTTTGTTGATTGCAGGCCACGAAGCGCGGTTTGCAGCATCTAGGTGTCTGTAGACCTGTATCATGTACTGGAATGGTCCAGTTTCAGGCAGACTGTCCGGTTGCAACTCGTTGAGGTTAATCCATTGGATTTGAGTTCGACTTGTGGCAGGGTCGAATGAACCATTCACATTGAATGGGGCAGTGATATCGTGCGTGAATTCAGGAATCGACATCGGAATTTGTGCGCTACCCAATTCAAGAAAGGCGCGAATCTCTCCACTATCGAGCTGAGTTGCGATTCCGTAGTAGTAGGAGTTGTTTACACCGGGTGGAAGTGGATAAACAACTTGATGCAATCTTCCAGAGCAACTGGAGAGTGAACCATCACACGCAGAGACATTAGCGAAATATTCGACAGTGCCGTTCTCTACCATACTCGCATTCATTTCGGAACCATGCCGATAAACAAGATATCGGGTATTCTGCAACAGTTGCCACAGGGTCCCATTTTCAGTTTCGATGTTATTCCAACTGACTGTTGTCGACTCTGATACTGGGTTGAATTCGGCGTAGATGTTCTGCGCCTGCATGTCTGCTGGCTCTGAGGCATCAGCCCCTACAAATTCTGCAAAAGGCGATGCAACTGTCAATATCATCAACAGCGCCAACCAGTGGGCAACCCTTCCCGAACTATAGCGCACGCTCAACTCCCCGCGCTCTCCTGTGGTGCCATGGCCGTTATGAGGGTGACGCCATAAGACTCGTCGCTGCACGGGTATCACCCGTTTTACGAATCATCGGGTTCATCAGTTGTCACAGAATCGCCCCCTTGGGGGGCGGCAACGACTTCCAATAACTCGCTTCTTGCTGTCGAAAATCGGACTACGAAGGTGTAAATGCCGCCCAATAATGAGCCCAATAGAACTGCAGATAGGGAATTTAAAGGTGTATCAAAGAGCGGAATTGTGATTTCGAACCAAGTCTGAGTGAACACTTGGTAGATAGCAAGAATTAATCCAACGATAATCATAATGAGTCGGTCAGCCCGGCCGAATCCACCGTAGTTTCTACCCAATCCAACCGATTGCGCTTGAGTGCCCATGTATGAGCCCAAGAAGGTCAGTAGGGCTGCAGCGTAGCCAAGGTGAGGGGTCGTCATCCAAGCGACATTCACCCCGATTGCGACGATGAGGAGGAAATCTACGATTCTGTCTATGGTATGGTCGAGAAAGTCACCGTATTCAGTCGCCTTGTCGAATTTCCGCGCAATATTGCCGTCAAGCGTATCACACGCGGATGCTAGAATTACCAAACCAAGCGCGTAGAGAAGCCGAATCCCACCATCTTGGTCGGTGCCGGCGGTAGCCAACAGGTAACATGCAGCGCCGGTAATCAGCAGACTGAACCAAGAGACATGATTCGGGTCAACCCATCCAAGCCGGGATACCAGCGGATTGAGAAACGCCTCCCATTGTTTTCGAAGACTGTTCAATCCCATGTTCATCACCCGTGGATTCGCTCCACCCAGTCGATTGGGTGCTCTGGGCTATCCGGCTTGAATGCGACCCCCATCCAATCGGAAATTTCTGCAAAAAGAACCTCCGGACTGTTTTCGGTCGACTCTAATTCCAAGACAGGTAATTTTGCCCACTCCTCTTGCTCACTCCAGGCCCCTCCGAGAAGTTCCCACTCGGAATTCTCCTCGACCTTACTCCCTGCCCAATCGCGGGCCGCATTCCGCTCGGCCAAAATGCGAGGGTCGCAGCGAATTATGACCACCGCGTCTACAGGTAGAAGATGCGAGAGATGGCCGTCGACCAATAGCATCTGGTCGGGTGGCTGCGCCCACTCTTCGGCGAGAAAACCTCGAAGTTTTTCGATGTCGATGGGCGCCGCCCCATCGATTGGGTCGACCTCGCCGAGCGCGCCTATTTCAGCGGCGAGGTCCGAAACACTGACCGTAGATTCAGCAAGTTTGCAGATACTCGTCTTGCCGGTACCGGGAGTACCGGTGATGGCGATGCGGGTGTAGGAAGCCTCGGTCATTGTGTGTGGGTGTCTGCGCGGGGCCATGAAACTGGCGCCTTAGGTCAATTTTTATCAAGGTGGGCGAGGATGGCACCTACGAGGGGGAACAATGGGAAGACACAGTAACGCAGCGACGGCAATCGTATTGATAGTGGCAGAACCGGGAATGGAAAGCGAGGTTTATCAGGCACTTAGGGGAATACCCGAGGTCAAGGAGCAGATGCTTCTCTTTGGAGAGTATGACCTCTACGCGAAGATAGTCTGTGAGGATTTCGGGCTTTTAGGAAGCGTAGTCATCAACAATATCCGCTCGATTGAGGGTGTTGATTCCACCAAGACTCTCACCGCTGCGCCGATGCTTTGAACAGCTTTTTTTCAGCGGTGGATTCACTTACTGTGACGGTTAGCGTAGTCCCATGGAGGGAGAGTCGAAGGCCGAACCGGGTGACTCAGAGGGCTGGTCCGGATTGGTTCGGGCGCTGAACCCGAGAGAGTCAAAACTGAACTTGATGCTACTTTTTGTCCCTCTTGCAATCTATTTCGGATTATTCACCAACAACGGGCCTCTCGCATTCGCCACCTCAATGGCCGCCATCATGCCGCTCGCCTTTCTGATGGGCAGGGCTACCGAGGAGATGGCTCTTCGGACATCTCAGTCGGTTGGAGGTCTACTGAATGCGACTTTTGGAAATGCGGCAGAGATGATTATCGCGCTGTTCGCGGTTCTCGCCGCGGCTACGGCTCTGAAGGCAGGTGATACTGATACCGCTGAGACCATGATTCATCTGGTACAGGCGTCGTTGATAGGCTCGATTCTAGGCAACTTGCTTCTCGTTTTGGGGCTCGCCTTCGTGTGGGGCGGACTTCACCACAAGGTGCAGAGCTTCAGCGGCGCTCAGGTCGGTGCAAATGGGTCATTGCTACTCCTCGCAGTCATCGCGCTAACCCTTCCTACCGCCTACGATTTCACTCACCCTTCCCCGGGTGATGGTATCGAAACTCTCTCCCACCTAACCGCCCTTGTGCTGTTGGTGTTGTACGGCTTATTCATGTTCTTTCAGTTTCGCACACATACGGAACTGTTCGCAACTGATGGAACTCATCACGATGAGGAGCCTTCGATGTCAAAGAAGGAAGCGATTGTGCTTCTTTTGGCCGCTACCGCCTTTGTGGCGTGGATGGCTGAAATTTTGGTGTTCTCAATAGAGGAGGCGGCGACCGAGTGGGGTCTTCCCCACCTTTTCATCGGTGTGATATTGGTGCCTCTGTTCGGTAATGCGGCTGAACACTTCACTGCTGTCAGTGTTGCAGCGAAGGACAAGATGGACCTCTCATTCTCGATTGCAGTCGGCTCAAGCACCCAGATTGCAGTGTTCGTCGCTCCGCTGATGGTCGTCATCGCATGGGCGGTCGGAGTGCCACTCACCTTTCAGTTCGGTCTCTTTGAGACGGTCGCAACCTTCCTCTCGGTCCTGATAGCGAATGCGATAGCTGCCGATGGCAAATCCAACTGGTTGGAAGGGGCGATGTTGCTCGGGACCTACATCATCCTAGGTTGCGCCTTCTTCCTATATTGAAAATCGTGCGCGTGGGTCGAGTAGGGTAAATCGGGTATTCTCATCCGCTGATGTCACCACAATCGGGCGGAGCGGTTCGTGGATTGCAGCGGATTGCTGGTTCTCCGGTCGGCCAGAGTGAGTAGGATACATTGTCGTCGTTGCCGGGAAAGTCCGTTGAGAGCATGTGAGCGCCGCTCTCGATGGCGAGTTGTTGCCGGGTGTAGTTTCCTTCCTCGGCCTCGACGGTCCCCGAATCCGGTCTGGTTCTCACGATGAAACCGGCATCGACCGCAGCGGTCAGCACCTCAAACTTCGATTCTGGTTGAGTCCAAGATATGAGTGCGGCAGCAGGATTATCCTCATCGACAATGGCGAACATCGTCGCATTGATGAGACCGGGATGCCGCTCAATGTAGGCATCTCTGATTCCCGTCTTGTCGAGCAGCGCGAAGGCCGCCTTGCCGCGCACCTCGTCCAACAGCGGCCAGCCATTTTCAACCACTGCTCTACGCAGCGTGGCCCGGTTATTTCTGACATCATCGGGCTCGACTCGGAGCTCACGCGGCCATACCGAGTCGATATCAGCCTCAATCACCTCAAACAGGTCAATTCCGTCGACAATCCATTCGAGGTCTTTCGGCTCGACCATTATCCAGAGAGGCACATGGGAAGGGTTTGAGATGGACCAGTTTCGCAATTCCTGAAGACAGTCCGTGAACACGAAGCAGGTGGTGGCCGAGTCGTACGGGTTGTGGTAGACCCGCAGGCCAAGCCCCGGAAGATACCAGACATCGAGTTCGAACTGACGGACCCCCAACTCCTCCGCCTGAGTCGAAAGCGGTGCGTGTGAGTAGTTGTAATCCGAGAGAAAATCGCTGCCAAGTGGCCGGAGATGATACGAGTTGTGTGTTCCCTTGAACTGAATCTCATTCATCCTCAGTTCGGGGGGTTCCTCCTCTACCTCTGCTGGTTCCGCGGAGTTCCAGAGGCATCCCGCCATTGAGGTGGCGATGAGCAGACCACAGAGCAGGAGGCTCGACAGGACTCGCCGCATGGGTGGGAAAGGCGAGTTCAACTTGAATCAACCGACTTGCGAAGGTTACCAATCCACCAGCCCCAGATGAGGAAACCGGCGGTCATTGCGACCATGTGCCCCATGGAAGTGAAGAGTGAGGTTCCGTGTAGAAAGTAATTCCATGACTCGAAGGTGACGGCGATTGCCGGAACTAACCACCGCCTCCTACTCTGGTGCGAGGAGGCTCCGATGATGCAGAACAGTCCACCCGAACCCCCCATCCAAGCGCGCGCCAGCCCCTCTGTAAGGACTGGATCTTCTGGCCAGATTTGAACAGCGACAACCATTCCAATTGAGACAAGTGTGGCGGCAATCGCTGTGCCAATGAAGAAGAGGATGAGGGTGCGAACCGCTCCCGCTCTTACCTCAAACGACTGGACTAGCCAAAAAAAGGTGCCAGTGATGAACAGGATGTGCTCAGAACTGTTGTGAAAGATCGGGCCGATGAGTAGCGAGGCGAAGAATCGAAGGGGTGCGCGGTAGAGGTCCTCTGGCCAGATTCCGCCTGTGCATGAGAGTCCACCACCAAGGTCGACGCAGTTGTCCAACGGCCCGACGCCATGGCCTAGCCAAATTCCCCAGATGATGACTAGATAGCCATATGCAAACTTCCGTGACATGAAGAGTTCTAACGGTCTCATGGGTCTTCCCTCGAGCGCGCACCAAGGCCACGACCAAGGTAGCCAAGGGAGTTTTTCCAGTTCCTTCATCCACCCACCTCTGTGTTCCTCGGTTTTCCTGTTCGTCCAACCAGTCAACCCTGTGGTGGATTGACGCCGTCGTAGTACTCTGAGACGGCCTCGTCGAGCTGAGTCGAGATGGCGGCTTCGTCGAGAGTTAATGTGCGGCCGTCGCGGCGGAGGCAGTCGCCGCCGACATAGACATCGAGGCACTCGGCGGCCGAATAGAGTAGGTTTGCAAGTAGGCGACGGTCACCAATGCCTCGCGGGCGCATGCGCACGTCGTCGAGCGACCATGCGACCCAATCGGTGGAGCCTTTGGTAGCAAGTTGCCAGGTTTCGGCTGGTGGCAGAAGAGTTGAGTCCCAGTGGTCGTGACGCTGAATGAGCGAGGCGGCCTTCGCTTCGGCCCGCATGTCTAGACTGTTGTTGGAGGCGGCACCATCCGTTCCAAGTCGGACATCGACTCCAGCCTCTTTCATCGCTGGATAAGACATCGTTCCGCCGATTCCCAATTTTTGGTTGCTGTTCGGGCAGTGCACCGCGTGGGCGCCGTGGGAAGCAAGAATGCGCATCTCTCGCTTTGTCACCCAGCCACAATGAGCGCAGACGGTTCCATCAGAAAAGTAGTCGATTGAATCGAGATATTCGATTGGATACATGCCATGCTTTGCATGACAGTCGGCGACCTCCTTGCGTGTCTCGCTGGTGTGAATATGGAGTCTGCATTCGTGTTCCTTAGCCATTTCAGAGGCTTTGAGCAGAGTCTCTTCGCTACAAGTGTAGACAGCGTGGGTTCCGATACCGTACTCGACCCGCTCGCTCGGCGCTCCTCCCCGGAGTAACCGGCCCATCTTCGCCAAGGCCTCCGAGCCTCCCGATGGGTAGGAAGGGGTAGGGAAATCGGTGATTGGGCCACACGCCACCCCTCTCAATCCAGCCTCTAAGAGTGCCTCAGCCACGACATCTGGATGGTAGTACATGTCGCAGGCAAAGGTGGTTCCAGTCGCTATCAATTCACAGGCGGCTGCCCGCGTACCGACCGCCACATATTCCGCGGTCAGCCGCTTTTCAACGACGAAAATATTCTCCTCAAGCCAACGCATCAGAGGGAGCCCCTCTCCCATGCCGCGGTTGAGGACCATGCCAAGATGGGTGTGCCAGTTTTGCAACGAGCGGGTGAGAAGTCTGTTTGAGCCGTCGACGGTGGTGGTGACATCCTCGTCACCGGTTGAGGGGGTGCAGGAACCGTCGGGGTGGAGCAGAAAATCTCCAATTTGGAGTTTGCAGTCGTGGTCGAGCAGCCTCGTATCGGTGTAGCGAACGATTTTGTCGCTATCGTCACCCATCATGCCGCCTCCGAATTCGGCTCAATGCGGCTTTGGGCATGAGTGTTGTCACGCTTGTAATCAGCTCAAATCGCGTCCAAATGCGCTCGGATTCAAGAGGCATGAGCCTTTGGAGAGAGTGCTGACCATGTCCGACGACCCCTATCGCGTGCTCGGCGTTTCACCCGATGCGACAGACGCTGAAATCAAGCGAACCTACCGTAAATTGGCTCGCCAACATCATCCGGACAGAAATCCCAATGATGCTGCGGCCGAGGAGCGCTTCAAAGCGATTCAGGCCGCCTATGAGCAAGTCGGGAGCGGTGAGAAGAGGAAAAAATTCGATGAACAACAGCGGATGGCATCGATGTTCGGTGGTAGCGGAGGAAGAAGTGGCGACTTCTCCAACATGGAATTCAATTTCGATGGTGGCGGTGGCGGTGGCTTCGAGGATATCGTCGCCTCATTCTTCAGCGGTGGTGGCGGTAGACCTGCCCCGGGCCAAGGTGGTGGCACCATCTTCGACCAACAGGGGCGACCTCGCTCGACCGGTCAGCGAAAGCAGGAGCGTGGCGCGCACATCGAAGCGACTCTCGACCTCTCGTTGGAAGAGGCGGCTGGAGGGGCGAAAAAACCGTTCACAATCTCTCGAAAGAAGAGGTGTAAACCGTGCGGTGGAGGCGGTTGTGGCGGGTGCGCCGGAGCAGGAATTCTTGGAAAAACCAGCCAAATCACTGTCACAGTTCCCGCCAACGCTGAACACGCCTCAGTAATGCGACTCAAAGGAATGGGTCACGAGGCTCGTGGTGGGCCGGCGGGCGACTTACTTTTGACGGTGAGAATTGATGCAGACGAAGGACGGCATTGGGAGGGTGGCCGTCTCGTCCAAACCGTGGCGATTTCCTACAGCACGATGCTTCTTGGAGGTAAGATTCGCATCACTACACCGACTGGAAAGTTGGTCGAAATAGAAGTTCCACCTAACTCTCAGGCTGGCGACCGGCGTCGATTGAGGGGCCAAGGCTACAACGGCGGGCCGCTCGATGTCGAGTTTGAACTCGAAGACACTGGGGAGTTGACCGCCGAACAGCAGGCTGCACTCAAATCTCTTCGAGACAGCGGGCTCTAACCTGAGCGCAACCTCGTGTGTGAGAGCGGCTCATGGCATCGAATTCGTTATGGCGGTCTTTGACCAGTCGGTCAGAAATCGCCATACCGGTCTCAGTTGCCAGTAGGGAAGAACGGAATTAGCGAAGATGCTAGCGCACCCATGTTCCTAGTCTGAATCCAGATGCTGCCCTGCCCGGAGAAATGCATGACCAAACCTTCGCCTCCGAACATCAATGACTTCATGCCACCGACCTTGCCGATTTCGTACTGGACATTGTCTGTGAATGCCACCACATGACCTGTGTCAACTGTGATTTTCTGACCGGGCTGAATTGGGATTTCCTTGACCGCTCCAAATGAGTTGTAGTAGACTCGTCCTGCGCCACCATCCGAAAATGCGCGGATGAAGAACATACTCTCGCCGCTGAACATTCCTTTGAATCCCTGGAATTTTGTGTCTGTCTCAACATTGGTTGTGCAAGCGAGGAATGAACCGCCTTGAATGAACAGATTTTGACCCGGGTTCACATCGAACCATGCGATGTCTCCTGGCGAAGAGGGTGCTAAACTGACCCAGCCGCCATTGCCACTAGCGGTGAATGTGTTGAGGAAAAATGACTCTCCTCCGACCATGCTCTTCATCACATTCTTGAAGAAGCCGCCTCCACCCATTCCTGTCACCATTTCGACTCCAGACTGGGCCACCATCGCTCCGGGTTCCGCTTTCACTGCTTCACCTGCGTCGAGCGCCAAGGTCAGCATACTGTAACTTGGATTGAACTCCAAATGTTCCTGCATGAGCAGAGGGGTGTGTTCACCATGCCTTGATGCTTTGGCCGCACATGAGTCCCAATCAGCGAACGATTTGAGATGAAAATTGATGTCCGACTCCGTAGTCAGCGAGCCGAATTGATTGAATGCAGATGACTGCGCGCTCAGTTTGAGGATTCGGCGTGCGAAACTTCGAGCGAGTGGCGGACTTTCTGATTCCCCATCGAAGGGCAGTCCATGTCGTCGTCCTCTTCATCTCACTTCTCATGGTCCCCGGGATGATACTTGCCTTGTCACCAATCGACATGGAATCCTACAACATGGAGTCGCCCGAATTGGACGCTCGTTCAGTCATTCTTGACGAATATCCCTCAAACGAAGTGGTCGCTGGGTATGCAGTGATTATTCGAGACCAGAGTCTAGTGGGCTCGCCTCCGCAGTGGGTTTACGCCGATGAAATAGGTGAATACGGCGGTGACGCAAGTGGCGTCGCCGAGCCTGTTGGAGGTATTCTAAATCTGACAGTTTTGCGCGAAATCAGCCTCAAAGCCGAGGCCGCAAGAAATGACCCATTGGCTGAGTTCTATCGTCCGATAATCTCTGATGTTACCCTTGTCCAGCACCATGGCGTAATGACTCTCTCCGACCTGTTGAGGGTCTTCATGGCAAACGAGTCACTCCAAACTCGCCCTTCTCTTTCACCTATGGGAGTGCCACTCCCGCCGCGCACGAATTGGAGCGATTGTGGCGCTCTTGAATGCCTAAAGTTCGATGACGAGAATCTCACTCAAGCGCATATCGACCTCGCCTCACAGAGGTTAGCGAATGCGAGCGAGGGGACTTTCCTACGCTGGCTGTCACTTGACAGAGCGTTCCAGCCAGCTGACGACGGGGGTGCAATCGGGCCGGTTGGAGGCACCCTGTCGGAGGGGGGCATGTGGGCGAACGCCAGTTGGGAGCGGGGTCGGTGGTCGGCCAGTTCAACTTGGATTCTCGTACAGTTTGACCGGGGCGCTGCCGAGGCTGCGGGCTGGACATTTGAGTGGGCTGAGGCGAGGGCGGAGTCAGGTTACGACTGGCAGGGTCTGCGTCTTGTGACGACCCCACCTAACCGCGATTCCGAGTTCTGCGCAGCATCCGTCGAGTCAGGGGAGGGGCCCTGTTCGTGGGAGTGGTCTCTCATATCTCTTGAACATGCGATGCGTGAGAATGACGACTTGACGGTGACGATGGCGGTAGCCGAGGGGATCAATGTCGAAGTCAATCGGGAACTTCAGGAGAGTATCACTCTGCTCGTTGCGATGGTCCTCATCGTACTGGTGCTTCTGTGGGGAAGTCTTCGCCGTTGGTCGGATGTCGTTATTGTATCCGCCGGGCTCGGTTTGAGTCTGCTGTGGATGCATGGGCTGATTGGCTGGGTTGGCCAATTTTCAGCGGGTTTGGGTTACCCGGTGATTGAGCGAAGTCAGTTCTCAAATCTGCTACCAATCCTGATTTTGGCGCTTGGAATCGATGACAGCCTGCACGCGTTGCATCGCTACAAGGAGGAGCGAAAGAAGGGTGACTCACCGAATGGCGCAGCGCGGATTTCTCTTTCTCGTGTAGGCCGGGCAATCATGCTCACCTCATTGACTACCATCGCCGCCTTCTCGGCCAATTTGGTTTCTGACATTCCTGCACTCCGCTCCTTTGGCACTGAGGCTGCTCTGGGGGTCGCTTCGGCCTTCATTCTCACCGGATTGTGGGTTCCACTGGTACGGCTTGACTGGGATTTGTGGCTGGGAAAAAGAGAGAAATTGTTGGAAGAAGATGTTGATAAAATCCATCTCATTCCGAGCCACTGGTTGGCAAACACAGCGAGTGGGTCGGCTGTTTTCGGACCAATAGTCATCATTGTTTCATTGTTGATTACCGCATTTGCAACCCCGATGATGCTCAGTCTTGAAGGGGATTTCAAAGCGGAGGATTTCTTCGATGAAAAGTCGGATTTCGCGGCGGTTGTCAGCCTCATCAATGAGCGATTCTACTCGGAAGGAGAACCCGGCGAGATTCTAATCGAGGGTGATGTAATCGACCCACAAGTCTTCCAGGCAATCGCTGAAACTCGTGCGAATATGGGCCACCACGGACCTGACGACCCGGACAAGTTCACGGTCACAGCGGACGGTACAGTCGAGGTCCACGGCTACGATGAACTGGTCTATCTGGGCATTCTCTCGATGGCCAACAATGTGACTCCGTTTGAGCAGGCGGGTTGGGACCAATCAGTGCCAAAGGGAGGGATGGACTGCGATACCACACCGTTCGGGCTTCCACACCCCGATGACGAGGACTGCCTCCGATTCATGGTCGGTTTCATCTCCGTGCACGGTGTTCCCGCCACCAACTCCACCCCCGGCCTTCCACCTTCCGTGATGGGGTTGTACATCACTCCGGACAGGGAATTGGACCCTGCCAATCCTTCGCAGGGGATTGATGGCAGCGAGCCGCAGTATGAACGGATGTTGATTCGGTTCGGCCTCCGTCAGCCAGAGCAGTTCCCGATGGTTGAGAAGGCGTTGGCCGAACTTGAGCGGGACATGTCACCTTTCCAGAATCTCTCGAAAGGAGATATGCGGGTCCGAGCGGATATCGATGTGGCGCTCTCTGATGATGAGTATCCGGTCTCATGGGCGATGGCGACCGGTGAGCCTGTGGCTCGCTATGTGGCAGCGTCATCGTTGCAAAATGAGATGCAGTCGACGCTCAAACTCGGAGTCGTGTTCTGTGTCCTCACCCTCTGGTGGGGCTTCCGGCCGAGTCGGGAGGAGTTGGAGAACCGTCGGGCTGGGGGGGCTGGTGGCGGTCTGGAAAGTGACGGATTGGTCTGGACCTTCGCCTCGCGCATCTATGCGCCGGTTGCAGTCGGTTTTGCCACCGGTCTAGTTTTGGCGAGCCAATATGGCTCGACGGTCGGCTTGTTGCTCGGATTGTTCACAACAATAGCAGGAGTTCTGTGGGGCTTCCGCCCGCTCGGAACAGCACTGCTAACAACAACTCCAATCATCATCGTCGTGGTCTGGCTCTACGGGCTGATAGCAGCGATGGGATATGGTCTAAACATGGTGACAGTAGCAATCGCCACGCTCTCGCTCGGTGTTGGAATCGACTATGTCATACATGTTGTTGAGCGGTTCCGCGAAGAGCGCTACAAGGGAATTCCAACTCTCGCCTCCATCGCTGCAGTTGGCGGTGCATCGGGCCTCGCTCTGTTCGGCTCAGCCGCCTCGGATGTACTCGGGTTTCTGATCATTTCACAGTCGAGAATGGGCTTCTTCTCGCTTTTCGGAACATTTTCGGCAGCGATGATATTCTTCTCGCTCATCGCTTCGTTGGTCATCGCATGCGGATTGATAGGTGTGCTCAACTACCGCAAGGTATTGGCGCAGCGCCGTGAGCAGAAGATGGCCAGGTCACTTGCGGGTGCGGGGGCCGATGGCGAACAAACGATGGTGAGCACATGAGTGAATCTCCTCAACTGATTGAACTTGAGCGCCGTGTTGTTGACATGGTGCTGCGTTACGATGACGGCACTGAACTGACAATCGATTATATCCTGCTCCGCACCAAATGCCCATGCGCTAACTGTGGACCCAAGAGGAGTGACCTCGGGAGGCTACCGGAGTTTGAAGCAGAGGTTAGTCGTCTGCGCAACGAGAAGCCGGCGGTGGAGCCGGTCGGCGGTTATGGACTGACCTTCAAGTGGGACGACAGCGGTTGTAGTCTCGGAATCTACGGATTCGAACTTCTGCGTGAAATCGGCAGTGAATAAAGCCTGTTTTTTGGACGGAAAGGGTTCTTGAATGAGTTTGTGGTCGGCCAAATCGCAGTCGTTCGGTCTCCCCGCACGGTGGCAAGGAGAAATCTCCCATGACTAAGCCCAAGCCCAAGCCCGAGGCAGAAGAGGAAGAAGAGGACTGGAGCAGCTTTGCGTCCGCCGATTACGGTGATGCGTACGACCCGTGGGCTGACATGGTTCCCGTCGAAGAGGACTCTCCCTCCGATGATGATTTCGAGTTCGAGGAATTTGTGGAATTTCGCCCCGCCCCCGCGCCGGAGGGAATCGCTCATCTGGTCAAGGTTGGGACTTGTGATTGGTGCCTCGCTAGGCTATGTGGGCAACATCTGGAATGGTCCTCCGTCGAAGAAGATGGAAAGGCAATCCGACTCGCTGCACACGAGAAAAACCCCTCACTGGCCGGTGACGCTGACGGTGCTGATGGTGCTGACTCCGGGCTCGCTGACTATTGCCCGTTCTGCGAAGAGTTGTTCGCCGACCTCGCTTTGATTTGTAAGAGGATTACCGACGAGATGAGCGGCATTGAATTTGCAAAATTGCAGATTGGCGCTCACTTCGCCAAGGACCATGTGGCTGAGGAAGAGGTGCTTCGGAATCGACACGGCGCGCAGGGGAGCCGCGCTTTGAAAGCGGCGTTTTCGGATGCGATTTACCATATGCTAAAACCGTCATTTCCTGATGCTGAGTTCGTGAAAGAACATCCTGAAATTATGCTTCTCATCGATACTCTCACGCTTGAAATCAATGTTGATATCCGTTCTCTCTATCTCTACGGTCGCTACCGAAAGTTGGAGCGGGGAATTCCGCAAACTCGCTGGCCCTGCCGCGCCTGCAAAGGGCGTGATGGTGGCTGCGAGTCGTGTGAGGGAACTGGTCAACAATATCCGACTTCTGTCCAGGACCAGATTGGAGAACCGCTGAGGGCCGCGTTTCAAGCGATGGACACATCGTTTCACGGCATGGGAAGGGAGGACATCGATGTCCGCTGTCTTGGCAGCGGCCGGCCGTTCGTCATCGAATTGAAGTCGCCGCAGCGTAGAGTGGCCGACCTTGTGGAGATGACCGAGTTGGTGAACGCCACCTCGGCAGGCCGAGTTGAAATCAGCGAATTACGAGGGTCCCGCCGCTCAGAGGTCGCCCGCGTGAAGGGAACTGCTGCTGACAAATCCTACACTATCCGATTCAAAATCGAGGCCGAGACCGCGGTCGAGGAAGACCGAGTTTTCGAGGTTCTTGAGGGGTTGGTCGGGGTAACCCTTGAGCAGAAGACGCCACAGCGAGTGGCCCACCGCAGGGCAGACAAAATTCGCAAGCGGGATGTCGTTTCTGTCGAGAACATCGAAGTCCATGGCGATGAGGCGCAGATGTCGGTTCGAGTTGAGAGCGGAACTTATGTCAAGGAGCTAATTCACAGCGATGAGGGGCGAACCGTTCCAAGCGTAGCGGGGCTTCTTGAAGCGAAATGCGAAGTAATTTGGCTCGATGTCGAAGATGTCCACGCCGATTAGTGTCGCATGAATGAAATCTTTTGATAGAGCGACGCGCTTAATTAGGGGCGGCAGGTCGCCGAATCCCCCGTAAGGGGGAACATGGAGGCAATAGGGATGCGTCGCAGTCACGGTACTCGTCAGGGAACTCGCTCAATCTTGAGTCGCAGCAAGACTCAGCGCAGCCGTCTTTTCATCCGTCGAGCACTACACGGTTACGAAGAGGGCGACAGAGTCGCTATCGTAATCAATGGCGCTGAGCAGATGGGAATGCCCCACCGCAGATTTCAGGGCCGTACGGGAATTATCACCGGAAAGCAGGGACGGGCCTTCATCGTTGCAGTGAAAGATGGCAACATGGATAAGACCGTCATCAGCCGCCCTGAGCATTTGCAACCACTTGAGTGAGGTGTTGAATATGACTAACGAATCCGAATACATCGACTACGCAACTGTACGCAATGCTCTCGAGGATGCTCGCGAGCGGAGAGGCGAATTGTCCTATGAGCAACAGATGGCGCTCAACCATGCAATGTGGGCTGCTAGCACCATGCGAGCATCGGTCGACACCGACCCGAAAGTATTCTCTTCCCTACTTGAGAAGTTGATGGCGAATGAGAAGTTGGCAGCAGTGCCAGACATCGCTGCAAAGATTGCTGAAATCATTCCTGTCGAGAACTACTCAGTGAAGGCAATTCTCGCTTCCAAGAGAATCCCAATGGACGATGGTGAAATCGATGAGATTGTCACAATCGTTCGCCAAGAAGTCGGCTACGAAGGATGAAAATTAGGAGTATCCTCCTAACCCAAAAAACCCATTGAGGAGATAATTAGGTACCACCACCACACTCGTTGGGGTTAATTGGCAGGACCTACTTCGCGGAGTTGAGACGAATGCATCCCGGACACGACAGGCAGGGCGGCGGTGAGCGGGATGAGCCGTGGGTAAGAGAGACCCACTGCCGAGTGTTGTCGCAGGGCGGCAGCGGCGCAGGTGGCGGAATTCTCTACTGCGTCGGCGAGGTCGACCTCACACTTCTGAAAGTTCGCGCCCAAGCCGGATGTGGCCGACTTGAAGTCGGTGGCCGTCTTGAACTTCCAACCGAGGAGAACGAAGGGGAAGTATCACAAATTCTCGGCGTTGCTCGTTACCGAGAGATGTCAAATTTTGCTCAGTCTGCACTGATTGATGTCGTCAAAACCATCATCGGTGACCTGCCGAAAAAATACCTATCGTTCTATAATCGGGCTGGAAACCTCTCCCTCAAATTCCACGCCTTCCAGTTGCTTCCCGGGGTCGGGCCGTCAAAGGCGACCCAGATGGTGAAGACGAGAACTAGGCTAGGTTGGGAGACCATGGCAGAGGTCGACGAAGCGTGTACAATCGACTCCACACAACTCATCGCCGAGCGTCTAATTGAAGAGCTGATAGACCCCCAAATCACCCCGAGCCTGCTCGCGAATGTGGTGCGCGTGCCCGGTGTGTGAAACAATGGCTGAGCCGACCCCCGAGGGTGACTCCACCCGTCGGTTAGTCGACCTACTGCTCGACCGTCAAAGGCCGGATAAGGAGTTGGGCCAACATTTCCTGCTCGACCTTAAAGTGCTGAACAGGGCTGTCGAATTGGCCGCCATATCCTCCTCTTCCCATGTGCTCGAAATAGGGCCGGGGCCGGGTACTCTTACTCAGCGGTTGGTCGCTGCGGGGGCGCGTGTGACGGCGATTGAAATCGATGAGATCGCATGCGAGCATTTGCGGCGGACCCGAGGCGAGGAGATTGATTCGGGGCGTTTGAATCTCGTCGAAGGGGACGCCCTTCACATCGAATGGCCAAAAGACATCACGCATGTTGTCAGTAATCCTCCATACCAGATTTCTAGTCCGTTGTTAGCGAAGGTCGACCGTTGGCAGTCGGCGGCGCGGAATCGGGGCGATGAACCGCTAACGGCGGTTGTTGTGTTGCTACAGGAGGAATTCGCCCAGAGAATGGCGATGGTGGAGGGTCCTGCCTCAAGAGGACCGCTCGGAATGCAGACCGCGTTCCATTGGAACTGCGAACTCGATGCGTCCGTGCCTCCACACGCCTTCGCACCACATCCTGCGATTCACAGCCGACTGGTCCGACTGACGCCACGCAACCTCGCCGCTGACCTTGGCATCGATGTCGATGTACGCCTCGTCAAGCGGATGGTAGACGAGGCGTTCCTTGAGAGGCGCAAGAAAGTCAAGAATCGATTGAAGAGACCACCGAAGCGGATTGAGAGGGTGCCCGGATGGCACCGCGCTAGGTGGCGAGATGCAGTTTCCGCCCTACTCGGGAAGCCCGAATTGGAAGGGGTAAGGGACGATTGGAGAGAGGTTCGGCCAGATGAGTTGGAGCCTGCTGAATGGTTGCTAATCGGCGCTGAGTTGGAGCGGGATATTCACTCCTAAGGAGTGTTTATTCAAAACTCCTAATTTTAGTCGATAACGGCGGGTTCAAAGAGGACCCCCGGCTCCGGTGCCACGGGGAGGGAACGAGCATGGCAAAGAAGGACACCTATCTTGCGCTATTACGACGAGGTGTCGACGAGGTCACAGCACAGACTCTCGCCGACTCCGGAGTCACAATTGGTGGACTCAAGGAGATGAACCAAGAGCAACTAGTTGGAAACTATGGGCTCAAGGTGGCGATTGCGAAATCAGTCATCGAAGTCATTTCTTCAGGGCCATCAAAGGCTGGCCGTCAGCGTTACCTCTCCAAGGTGCTTTCTGGCACCAAGAAAAAGATGGACAGAATCGATGAACAGCGATTCCGTCGACAACAGAAGGATTTCCTTTCAGAATTGGTCGAGGAGAAAGAGCGACTCAAGGAAGCCAAGATTGAGGCGTTCCGCGGCAAGAAGTTGGTGATGAATCGACTCGGTAAGAGTATTGAACTCATCTGCAAACTTGAGAATAATTTCGATGAGGAGATGAAGCGAGAACAGCAGAACAAGATTCGTGACCAGCTTGAGACTCGCGGCCTTGAAGCAGCAAGAGACCACGAGATGTTGGAACTTGCTGGCACTCCACAAGATATCGTTGACTTCCGCCGAAAGATGGTCCCTACTCTATGTCTTCACGCCTGCCCAGAATGTGGTGAGGAGATCGACCCACGCGGTGGCAATCTCAATGACAGCGACCCGAACGGTTGGAGTTTCATGTGTTGGGATTGTGAGACTGAGTTCTCTGCCCAGATGGTAGTCCGCGTGCAAGCATTTCTCGACAATGGAAGTGGCATTACAATTGACCCCAACAAACCTCCTCGCCTACCAGTAGCACGACGCCCGAGGAAGAAGGTCGCCTCCACTCAGGACATCATCCGGAAAGATTTGGAAGCGACTGGCGCAACTGCAGATGAATTGCAGGCCGCAGTCGAGCAGAGCAACCTCAGTGGTGGATTGATGGACATCAACGACTGGATTGACCAAACTTTGGCAGCGAAGGGCTACATTCAGGCTCAAGAGGATAGAGAGGATTTCATCGTCGCAACCGGTGCTGGAGCGACCAAGTTCAACAAGTGGATGAAGAAGGCAGGCCTTCACTTCAACAAGCAGACAGGTCGTTGGACTCGCTGGGAAGATAGGTGATGAACAAATGGCGCTTCTGCGCTTCTTTCGGAATGGTGTCATCGTAGGCACTGTCGAGAATCAGGACGAAGTGCCAGTGCTCGAATTAGCCGAGGATGGCCGCATCGATATTCCTCGCAATTGCACCTCTGGAAACTGTGGCACCTGCATGGTAAACCTGCTTTCAGGAGAACTCCCAATGCCTGACCCTCTTCCCCCTGGGCTTGACGACGACATGGTCGAACTCGGAAATGTGCTGACCTGTATTGGAATAGCGAAGGGTGCGTGCGATTTCGAATTGAATGCGCCCTTGTGATAGGTGGTTGAATGGAACCCCTAATGATTGGCTTCATCGTCTTCGATATCCTGTTCTTGTTCGTTGTGTATCGATTCATGGTCAAGAAGTTGAAAAGCAAAATGGCAATCGTCGAAGAGCGTCAACTCGCTCGCTGGGAGCGAGACGATGACGAGGCTCGGAATCGATATATGGACCAGGTGCAAGAGGTTCGGCCCGGCTTGAAATCTAGGGATGAGAACGAGCCGTTGGAATCGGTCGATGCCTCTGGAAGGCCATTCATTAGAGAGAATTCTGATGCTCAGCAACGCTACAGTCAGCAGTTGAGTGGTATGACTGACGCTGAAGAGTGAATCAGCGGTTGCGGCCGATGTATCCTTTGGTGTACAGCCAGAGCAAAATCACGCCTCCAGTGGCACCCATTATCCCCAAAATTACCTTCAGGTCAACAGGTCCATTGCCGGCTCCAAACGATGAGACATTCATGCCGAAGATGCTGGCGATTGCTGTGATTGGCAGCATGATGGTGGCGATGATGGTCAGCAGACGCATCACTTCACCAGCCTCAGCCTGAGCCTCAGCAGCCCGCATGTGCGATTGAGAGATGTAGGTGTCCCGGGTGCTCGCAGCACCGGAGTTGTAGTTCTCGACTCGGCGTTCGAGGTCTTGTGTTAGGGCGGCAAGGTCATGGAAGTAAACGAGGGTCTCTTCGGTTACGAAATTCTCGCCGGTGCGCAACATCTTTTGGACTACATCATGCAGAGGAGTCGTCGATTTGGCCACCTCACGAAGGTCACCTTTCAACTCGTGCAAATCCTCCAAAAGGTCCGGATATTGTTGGCTCGGGTCAAACACCTGGTCCTCTAATTCGTCGAGACGAAGGGACTTCTTCTCAAGCAGTTTGTACCAGTCGTCAGCAACAGAATCGAGCAGTTCGTAGAGCAGATATTCGCTGCCCATCTTGGCGAGGCGCTTCACCTTGGAGGTGTGGAATCGCTTGCGGAATTCGCGGATTCCCGGCATATGGGCGTGGCGGACGGTGACCAACCATTTGCCCTTGAGAAATGCTCTCAGGTGCTCTGTGTCGAGTTCGCGGTCTTGGTCGCGCGCTTTGAAAGCGAAGAATTTGTGGTCCTCGTAGACGAAACCACCGCTCACGGGCTCGGCAAAACAGTCGTCCACCGCCAAGTGAAAGAACCCCATGCCCTCCTCCAAAAATGGCCGGGCGCTATCCTCCACTGGCTGGAAAATGTCAATCCAGCCGCCGGACACCTCTGCCATTGCGGCTGGTAATTCGTCGAAGGAGAGTTCGGTTCCTGCGCTATCGCCGCTGTGGATATGGAGTCGAACCTTGGTCATGCGAATCCCTCATGATGGCCGTCAGTATGACTCCCTCAATTGGGTGGGGTTGTCCATTCCGTATTAAGCGCAGCGGGAGGGTTCAGGGCTTCGATTTGGGGTGCCTAGTGGTGATTAGGCGCGAAAATTGAGGATTCCAGTCATTCGTTGACCGAGGTTGTCCAACGGTGCGCTTCGGGGACTTCGACGACTTCGATTGTCGCCCCCTTGATCTGCCGCTTGGCGAGCATCGCCTTGCGCAGGTCGATGAGGTCGAGTAGGCAGCATGGACAATGGGCGCGGCCAGGCTTGACTACGATGTTGACCGTACCGTTATCCGCTACTTCCACTCCTTTGAGAGTCGCTCCGTCGGTCAGCGCACCACCACCATGAGGCTCGGGCCAGTTGCCTAGGATGTTGACGACTTGACGCTGGGCGGACTTCTGGGCGCGTGTTGCCATCACTCGGGCGCTCGGGGTAGCCGGTTTTCCCTGTTGCGCCGAATACATCAGCGGCTTTGTCGCGCATTGGTGTTCTCAAATGTCGAGTTTGAGCACATGATGAATGCTGATTGAACGGGCGCCAGAGTCCTTTGCCATCTCGCCTGTTTCCTTGAGGGCGCGGCGTAGGAAGCCCATTTTCGCGAGTTCGTCGAGGCGTTCCAAAGTCGGCATTGAGTCAGCAGGATTTCCACCGGTCAGCGAGTTCTTGAAGCGGTGTTGAAGGTCGCCAGCCTCGTCGTAGTAGAGCAGAATCAGTTCCTCAAGAGCGTCAGCATCGACTTTCATTCCGGCAAATGAGCGGGCCATTTGGCGCAATGTGGCAGGGGTCAAAACTCCACTTCCGCCACCGGCCAATCCCTCAAGTGGGTCGTCAGCCGCTCCTCCGATTTTTGCCTCAATTTCTTGACCAATCGGGCCCTGTTCACCAGCCTCATTCGCCTCTTCCTCGTGTGGGATTGATTGTCCGATGTTCGCCAACGCCTCTTCCAAATGCCGAGGCTTGATAGTTCCCATCGAATGGTTGGTGCAGACCGTCTCACAGGCGCGCAATAATTCTCTGAGATAGGATTCCAATTCTTCACACGCTGCAGTCACCGCCGCCGCGCTGACCGAGTCGACATGCTCGATTCGCTCTACCATTAATCCGCGAGTTCGACTGTATCCAAGCCGAGTTCGCTGCGGGTCGTCGAGTGTTTTTCGCTCGGCGTCTTGTGAAAGTGTTTCTTGTTCCATGCGTGGTACTGCGAGGTCGAGTCGAGCCACCAACAAGTCGACAAACTGTGATTTTACAGCGCCGGAAATCCTCAGGTCGGTGAAAGGCGCAGCAACAGCGGCGATGTGTGAGGGGGACCACGGCTTGGCTGCCATGTGACTGGTCCTGCACCGACCTCTCAAGAACCCTGCGCGTGATTCACCACTCTTGATGAAGCGGAATATCCTCGCCAGCGGTTAGGCATTCCATGCCATCTTCAGTCCGTAACCAGGAATCCTCGACACCTATGGCGCCATCAGAGAAGATGACCTTCGGCTCAATCGCCATCGTGCCCCCGACAAGAAGTGGGCGTGGGAAGCCCCGAGCAACCACGGGAGTTTCGTCCAAGTGAAGCCCGATTGAGTGGCCCAAAAAGCGCGCCTGTTCGGGTGGCATCCCCATCAGGTGGCCGTCCAAACCGCACTCTCGCACAATCTTCGTCCCAGCCTCCCATGCGCTCTCGCAAGTCTCCCCTTTCGCTAGACTTCCGACCACCGAATCCTTCACTTCCGCCATCCTGTCAAGCCTTTCCATCCACTCCGCATCGAGCGGTCCGACGCTGAACATTCTGGTGCAATCGGAGACATATCCGCGGTGACAGTGGACGATGTCGACTAGAACCGGCTCGCCGGGCTTGATTCTGTGGAAGCCGGCTCCAAGGCTGGCCATCGGGTGAGGTCCTGCGCCTCCAACCGCTGAATCGAAGTAGGTTGGAACTGCTCCCGAGTGACCTGCGGCGATGACTACCCGGTCGCAGTTCATCGGCCATTTTCGCATCATTATGTGGCCGCCGAAACCGGCGGCTCGGCTGACTGAGTCTGCCGCAGCGGCGAGTTCAATTTCGGAAATTCCCTCGCCGCCTTCATCGAAAATCGCCTCAAACATCCAACTGTTGATTTGACCGCTGGTCCGCATCTGTTCGGCTTCCCATTCGCTCTTCACCTCTCGAAGATTCCACAGAAGTTGGGTGCAGTCACCCGCTTCGCCAAGAATTCCCTGAAAGAAGGAGCCCTGAGAATGGGGTATTCGTGAGAGTTGCAGTTGTGGAGCGCCACTGCACCCGCGTGCCCTCACAGCATCAGCCAATTCCTTGGTCCGAGGATGGTTTTCAATTTCGTGAGGAGAATCACCCTCGCCCGCCTCCCAACGGGCGCGGTCAACGCTGTTTCGCACCCAGTGAACTGCTTCAATCCCGGAATCTTGAGCACCGAGCAGAAACGCTCCTGCCTGCCTGCCGCCAGTCAGCCAGTAGAGGTCGACAGGGTCGTGGACTAGAATTGACTCGACTCCGGTCGCAGATAAGGCCGCCGCGGTTCGCGCTTGACGGGCGGCCAACTCAGAGGTCGGAACCCGCCAGTCGGCCCCGTCGGGCCCCTCAATCGCTGAGATGTCCCACTCCATTGTCTAGGCGAGAGAGGCCTCATCCAAAGGCGTTGGCGTGGGCAAACCCGGAATCGCTCCTGCTGTCCAATGATGGACAGTGTCAACATTCGTCGGCAATACGTTGCTCAGCGAGGCTGCAATAGTCCTCGTTGATGTCGAACACGATGAATCGCCTGCCATTCTGCTTCGCAGCCACCGCGGTTGAGCCAGAACCACCGAACGGGTCCAACACTACATCACCTGAGAAGGAGTACAACTTGAGACAGCGACGGGGCAGCTCGACCGGGAATGGGGCAGGATGGCCCACTCTTTTTGCGCTCTCTGTGGGGAAAGACCAGATTGATTTGGTCCAATCCATGAATTCCTCTTTGTGAATCGTGTCCTCTCGACCCTCAGCCCTCTCAGCCTTGGTGCGGTTCAACTTGAACTTCCCTTTTGAGAAGATTAGAATGTACTCGTGAACATCACGAAGCGTTGGATTCGACGCCGATTTCCAAGACCCCCAAGCGCACGAAACGCCGGCACTCGCCGATTTGTTCCAGATGACTTCTCCACGCGGCATGAAGCCGATTTCAAGCATTATTTGATTGATGAAAGAAGCGAGCGGAATGTACGGTTTTCGGCCCAAATTTGCAACATTGATGCAGGCGCGCCCACCGGGAACCAAGACCCTCCAGCACTCTTGGAAGACCCCTTTGAGAAGGCCCAAATATTCGGAGAGATCCAAATCTTCGTCATAGGTCTTTGAGGCGTTGTAGGGCGGCGAAGTGACCATCAAATGCACTGAATTATCCGGAATTTTTACCCCGTCAACCACCATATCTCGGGCGTCATGGCAGACCACTCGGTTGGCAAACTCGTCCGGCAATTCTACCGAACTTCCCACCTCCGACTCCCGCGGTAATGCGCGGTACATCGCAGAATCATAGAACTCTGATGCGTCATGTGACTCTCTCTTGGAGACTCCAAACGCCGAGGTGCGGGTACTTCCGCTGCGAACACGGCTGCGGCTTGCGCCCTCCCCGTTGTTTCCCCTCTTCGCTGTTCGTGACACTGCGCGCGCGTGGCCACTCTTATTACGCGATTTTTTGGGAGCATTCGCTCCACTCTTCCCGTTCTGTGGCATCCCGGCCCCAACAAGAGCGAGGTGCGCCGATAGTTGATATATCGTTCGCCTACTCAAAAATCCCATTGTGAAACCGTTGCGCGCGATTGCATCGCGGCCCATTTAGCGCGCACTCGCGTCAAGTCCCTTCAGCCGTTCTGGGCCGTTCTGGTGTCGCCGATAACACCGCTCGGGCTAAATGCGGTCGGCGGTTCGGCGAATTCAATGGCGTCGTTTCTGACGCTGGACGATGTCCGGCTCAGTGGCAAGACTGTTCTCGTGCGCGTAGATGTAAATTCGCCACTGAATCCGGTCACCGGCGAGTTCCTTGACGACTCTCGGCTGCGTAGAATAATGCCGACGATGCGTCACCTAGCCGATGCGAAGGTTGTCCTACTCGCTCACCAGTCAAGACCGGGAAAATCCGACTTCACCTCGATGGAGAGACACGCCGAATTGTTGGGGGTACTCTTGGGAAGGGAGATCACTTTCATCGATGATGTGTGTGGTGAGAGGGCGTTGCGGGCGATTCAGGGAATGGTTTCGGGGGAGATGATTTTCCTTGACAATGTCCGGGGTCACCCTGAGGAAATGGGTCTCCGAAAAGCCAGTTTTGAAGAATTGGCGGGCTCTGAAATGACCACCAAATTGGCCTCCGTGGCCGACGCCTTCGTCTGTGACGCGTTCGCCTGCGCACACAGGAATTCCCCAACCATCACCGGCCTCTCACTCGTACTACCCTCCTACGCCGGACTCTTGATGGAAGAGGAGATTTCAGCGCTTTCAACAGCGGTTGATGACCCGCCAAGACCGTATACGGTGATACTTGGCGGGGTGAAATGCGACGATTCGCTTGATATTGCTCTCAACTTGTTGGAACGGGGACAGGTCGACACAATCGTTCCAGTGGGAGTAGTCGGCAATCTCATGTTGTGGGCCTCGGGGCACTCGCTGGGAGATGGTAATGAAGCCATTATCAGGGATTCGCTCGAGGATGAGTTTGAGAGAACTTGGGTGATGGCCACCCAGGTGGTTGAGCGGTATGCGGAGAAATTGCTTTTGCCGATTGATTTAGCAGTCGAGAAAGATGGCGAGCGAGTCGCAATTTCTGTGAGTAAATTACCTTCTCCATATCCGATTTACGATGTTGGTCTTGGCACTTTGATGCGGATCCGACCGGTGGTCATGAATTCTGGGTGTGTGCTGTGGAATGGGCCAGCATCCTACTTTGAGAAGCCCGATTTCGCCTTTGGAACGATTGAGATAATCAACACCTGTTCTGAAACCGATGCATTCGTAATCATCGGCGGCGGGCACACTAGCACCTTAGTAGTGCAACGAGGGGTGAGCGATAAAATTGGCCACAATAGTACAGGTGGCGGGGCTTGTTTGACATTTCTTGCTGACAAGCGGATGCCAGCGCTTGACGCGTTGGCGCTGTCGGCGGCCAAGTTCGGTTAACATTCGGCTTCGAACACCTTCGATGATTTCCGCGCTCCCGAGGGAGGTAAAATCTCCCCCATGAATCGACTTACAATCAACGAATTAAAGCCACTGGGGAGATTTGAACTCCCGACCGCCTGATTACGAATCAGGTGCTCTACCAGCTAAGCCACAGTGGCGGCATCGGCGGCGACCTAAAGAGTCGGAATAAGACAACCGGTCCACTCTTTGTAGCCATTACACCACTGCGCCGAAGTCAAGACATTGATGACCTTGCACCGAGGCGCTTAGCCCGTGACCGACCTTCGAGCCAACCCACTTTTCCGCCGCGCCTTCGGAGATGCGTTCCCCTCAAATGTTGATGTCGCCTACTCACTTTGCGACCGAGGTGGAGTCGGGCAGGGTGTTCAGTTAGTGCATTTTGGATGCGGTGCCGGTTCAGTTTCGTATCTCCTCTCAGCGAGGACAGGATGCTCGGTTGCCGGCGTGGATTCTTCAGCGGAGTTGGTCGAATTGGCCAAGTCCGAACGGCAGGCGGGCGATGTCGAGTTCCAGCATTCCCATCTAACTCAGGTGCCTTATCCCGATGGTTGGGGGACCCATCTTCTCACCGAATCCATACTCACTCGAACCCCGACACTTCCTCCTATGTTCGATGAGATTCGCCGTCTGTTGAGCCGAGATGGAAAGTTGCTGAACAGCGAAATTGTCATCGCCGAGGGCCGTACTTTGGCTCCCGAAGTTGCCCGGTTCACCGACCTAGTCTTGGGGGAGGATTCACTTCGCACAATCGATGGTTGGCGCCAAGTTATCGAAGAGAACGGATTCGATGTGCTAGAATGCCGAGAGGAGCCAACTGTGATGCGTCGTAATGGTGAGAAGATGCGGCGCGCCCTAATGGTGTTCAGCATGTTGCGGCGCACCGGCCGGTTCAAACTTGCAGAATACGGATTGGGTGCGTTTGAGAAAGAATTCGATGTACTAGCAAGAGCGGGCATCGCTGCGATGGCGGATGGGACTATTTCCTACGCTTCATTCATCTCCGAAGTTTCAATTCTCAACGATTTGTGAATCCGATAGAATCATCAATTTCTCTAAATTTTCGTGATTTTATTCACCCCTTTACGGGGTGAGTCCTATATGGTAGGCTGAAGGTCGAATCTTAATGGCCCGAAGTTCAGCGCTCTCCATCAGCGCGTTATTTCTGGTCTCTCTTTTTGCAGGTCTGTTCTTTTCCCTCCCTTCAATTTCAGCCAATCTTGACTCGGAGTCACTCCCATTCGGAGTCACAAACAGTCCCGACGACCACTGGGCGACACCCGGTGGCGGAAGTGGGGCAGACATGGCATGGGATATGGTTCTCGACAGCCAAGGAAACTCGTATGTCACCGGTTCGTTTTCCGGCAGCGCGAGCTTCGGCAGTACCACCCTCAATTCAGTAGGCGGGCTAGATGGCTTCGTGGCGAAGATGGACCATGATGGGAATTGGATGTGGGCTTCTCAGATAAGTGGCGCATACGAGGATTGGGGACTCGGGGTCGATGTTGACAGCGCTGGTAATGTGTATGTTATCGGCCCTTTCATGGATAGCCAGGGTTCAGCATCTCCATCTGTCCAGTTGGGTTCCTTTTCACTCTCCGCTCATTCCGAATCTACCTACGACATGTTCGTCGGCAAGTTGGACAACACTGGGAACTGGCTGTGGGCCCAAACATCAAACAAAATCGAAGAACTTGATTTTAACACCTTCCAGTATGTTGAACAGTTTGGGCAGGTGATGCCCACCGACATCAAGGTGTTCAACAACTCGGTAACAGTTTCAGGTTCCTACGCTGGCAAGATATTCGCTTACACCAACTCTCAAGGTGACTGGTATCACGAAAGCACCACCGATGTAAACTCCGCCTACACTTCAGACATGTATGTCGGTTTCCTCGAACTCGATGGAAGCTGGTCTTCCCAAGTTGGTTGGGGCGGTATGTCACAACTGGATACAGTCGCCTCGATTGCTCCCTCTCCAACCGGGAACTACTGGTTCATCGCAGGCAACTTCGCCAATACGGTTGAATTTCCAGGCGGCACCACCCTCACCTCCAGTTCCGGTTCACAGGATGTGTGGGTCATGCAGGTGGATGACGGTGGCAGCGTCAAGTGGTCCACCTCTGCAGGCGGGACTGGAGTTGACACGCTGAGAAACATCGTTTCCGACTCATCAGATTCTGTTTATGCTGTAGGGGAGTTCGATGGAGTTCTCGCCGCGTTTGGCAGCGACCGCCTCACAGCAAACTCTGGCGGCACCGATGTCTGGGCCGGAAAACTCGATTCGGGTGGAACTTGGTCGTGGGCCAAGAAGGGTGGCGGTCCCAGCGATGACATGGGCTTCTCCCTCGCTCTTTCTTCCAATGAGAGCATCCTCTACACGACCGGACTGATCGCTGGTCAAACCACTTTTGAGAACACCGCGACTACCCTGATGGCTAACACTAGCGGAGCCTCTGATGCCTTCGTTGGAGAATCGAGCACCTCGGATGGCGAGTGGCGTGGGCTCTACCTTGCCGGTGGCCCGTCAGGAGGCGACCGGGGATGGGCCATCGATGTCGATGCGGCGGATGTCGTCCATACAGCCGGCCGGTTCAAGGGCACCGTTACGGGGCCGGCAGAATTTGGTTCAGACCACATCTCAAGCGCAGGAGATTTTGATGTTTTCATCTGGAAAGGGCTCATCGAAGATGATGACAATGATAGGATAGCCAACGAGGATGACGACTGCCCCGACACTTGGGGGAGTGCGACGGTCGAGCCGTATGTCGGTTGTGTCGACACTGATGGAGATGGCTACGCCGATGTTGACGACAGCCATCCGGTAGGGCCAACCCAATGGCGGGACCAAGATGGTGACACCTATGGCGACAACCCGAGCGGCAACCTCGCCGACGACTGTCCGACCGTGAACGGCACTTCCACGATAGATAGGCTCGGCTGCACAGATTCCGACTCCGATGGCTGGTCTGACGACCGCGACGCATTCCCCACAGAGCCAACGCAATGGAACAACTCGGATGGCGATAGTTTCGGAGATAATTGGCACGACGAGGATATGACCGTAGCGTACGCTAGTTTAGGGCTTGGCCAGTATGTCTACGGCGCAGTCGACATGGACTACTGCCCCACTCTACCGGGAGTATGGACGATTGACAATCCGGGCTGCCCAGATACTGATGGTGACGGCTACTCGGATGTTACTGACGAATTCATGAATAATCCAACTCAATGGAAGGATACAGATGGTGATGGTTGGGGTGACAACGATACGAGTGGCGCCACACAAATCGATGACCTTCCTTTCGATGAAACCCAATTCCGCGACCGCGATGGTGACGGTTGGGGAGATGACCCCGACGGCAATTCGGCAGACCAATTCCCCGATGATTGGACCCAACAGGCCGACTTTGACGGGGACGGATACGGTGACAACTCAAGCGGCAACGATGGTGATGCTTGCCCCGAAGAATACGGAACTTCGTCGCGGGACAGACTAGGATGTCCCGATAGTGATGGTGATGAAACCTCTAATGATGGTGATGCCTTCCCAGACGACTGGTCCCAATGGCAGGACACCGACGGTGATGGTCAAGGTGATAATTGGGCTAACCCACATTGGAATGACTCCCGCTACGACCACTGGCCCGGTGAATTCATTCCGGGCGCTCAAAACGCGGACAAACACCCTCTAGATCGCGATGGCGACGGCTTTGAGGATGAAGGGGTTGGGCTTGCAGTTCCTCCTTTCGACGACTGCCCGGATGAGCCAGGTCGCTCATGGGGTGACCGAAACGGTTGTCCAGATTTGGATGATGATGGTTGGTCTGATGAGAATGATGCGTTTCCCGACGAGCCGACTCAATGGCGAGATACCGACCGAGATGGATTTGGTGATGAGCGGGCCGGAATTAATGGCGATGATTGCACGACGATTCGTGGTGATTCGGAACACGACAGACTCGGTTGTCCTGACACCGATGGCGATGGTTGGTCCGACCCGATGGAGCCGCCATTACAGTATGACTGGAATATCTCGGATGGCGCCGACATGTTCCCAGCTGACCCACTTCGGTGGAATCAATCTCATGTCATTCCGGAGTCGAAGGGCAGTTTTGGTGGCAGCGGCGGTCTTGCAGCAGGACTCGGTCTCGGCGCACTGATTACGCTGATGTTCGCGATGGTGTTTGCGATTGTCGTCATGAGAATGCGAAGTTCGTCAGAATACGATGATGATGAAGACGATGATGAGTATGAGTCAGAGGCTGACGAGGGTAGAACAAGTCGCGCGGCTGATATCGCTCGTTCATGGCAAGAGCACGGCACTGCGCCTCCACCCGCTCCAGATGGGGCTGAACTTGTGACCGCAGCGAGCACAGCCAGCGACGCTTCGGGCAGCCAAGGAGTGACTTCCGCCAATGTGGTCTACGAGACTCCACCCTCTCCGACCGCAGAAAATACTCTCTCTGATCCGGCTGGAAACCTGCCACCCGCGCCTCTTCCCCCCTCCGAGCCGATGCCGACAACAGAAGAGCAAAGGTCGATTGATACCGAGTTTGCTATGTCATTGCTGGGTGGTTACATCGAGGAGGATGAAGAAGACGAGTCCAATGAAGTCGAACAAGTCGAGGCGAAGTCCGCAGAAGATGACCACGCAGATGACGAGGCGCATGAAGCCGAATCAGTCGAACCAGCCACTGAGGAAGCAAAGGACGAAACGGATGGTGCGGAGGCGTCCGCCGAATCGGTCGCCGACGATGGCTGGGGCGAGGAAGAGTGAGTGCTCTTCTTTGTATTTGTCAATTGTATCGGTTTTATTATTCAAGTAGAAAGCAGAACTGAATGAATCACTGCGAAGTGAGGTCCATCAATTATTGTAGTGATATTTCCATCAGTGTAGCTAATATTTCCATTAGAATTACCAAGGAACACTGAGGTCATTCCAATTCGGTCTTGAAAAACAGATGATAGACTCAAATCACCGGAATTTATTTCCAAACTAATTCCAGTAGTGAAACAACTAGGTAATCATTTGAGGTTGTTATTGCATGTACATACTTGAGATTCTCAGCTTCAAGTACGAGTAATTCTTCAGTTTCAATTCCAATATCAGAGAGTTGAATCATCTCCAATTTTGGTAGAGATTCGACATAAATGTATTCTGTGTCATTAGTGGACTCATTTGGATTCAGGTTCATCAAGGCGATAATTATGATGAGAACGACTACAAGTGAGGCGAACTCCCACTTGCCTTTGTTCATCAACTGATCACCTTAGATGATAATGACTCTCGAAGTAATCGAATCAGCAGCCGAATCCAATAATTGTGAATTACTGTCGTAAAGCCACGCTTGGCCTAATATTGACATGTAGTATAATGAAGATTCACACTTGGTTAGAGTCATGACTTTTGGGGGGTCGTTGCCGTATTTATTATTTATCACGCTTCGTCGAATTTGGTTAAGTCGATGCGCAATCCGATGCGAGATTGAACCTCGGCTCGTATTGCAGCTAGACCCTCTTCGGTGGTCGCTTCAGCGCGCATGACTAGAATCGGTTCTGTGTTTGAAGGTCGGCAAAGGTACCACCCCTCCCACTCATCGTTTTGGAAGTTGATGCGGATTCCGTCTACGGTGACCATCTCAAAGTCTGCGAAAGATTCCTGCACGAAGCGCATCACTTCGACTCGCTCGCCGGTCAAGGGAACCTTCGCTTCACCTGTGCTTGGGTAAGTTGGGATTTCGGCCAACCGTTCCGAAAATGTTCTGCCTCCTCTACTCGGTGAGGGCTCGCGCGCAACCAGTTCAAGCATGCGGGCTATACAGTAGAGTGAATCATCAAATCCGGGCCAGCGGTCGTTGAAGAAGAAGTGGCCGCTCATCTCACCGGCCATCGGAGTGTCCGGTGCCTCTCGAAGGGCAAGTTTCTGGAAGGAATGGCCGGTCCTCATCATCTTGGGGATTCCACCGTGTTTGGAGATGGTTTCAGCGAGTGAAATGCTGCATTTGACATCAAACAGAACTGTGCGAGCCTCGTCGCTCGCATCTTCATCGACTTGTGAGAGAATATCTGCCGCAAACAGCGCCAAAAGTCGGTCTGGATGAATGAAATTTCCTAACTCATCGACCATACCCATGCGGTCTCCGTCTCCGTCAACTCCGATGCCGAACTCTGCGCCATGTTCGACCACCATCTTGCCGAGGAGTTCCATGTTTGCTGGGCGGGTGGGGTCTGGAGGATGGACAGGGAAGGTGTTGTCCCAGTCGCACAGAATACAGGTTGCGTCCGCCCCTAATGCCTTCAAAATCGCCTTGACGAAGGGGCCGGGTACAGCGTTTCCTGAATCGACGACCAATTTTACGGTACGGCGAGGTCTGCCGGCTGATTCGATGATGGAGTCAAAATATTGCTCTTGGAAATCCTTCACCTTCACCAACTCCCCCTCGCCACGCCGGAATTCTCCAGCCTCGAAGACTTCACGCAGTTTCTGCAACTCTTCGCCAGCCATTGCGGCCGTTCCGCGGCACATCTTGAAGCCGTTGTATTCAGGTGGGTTGTGACTCGCTGTGATGACAACACCACCGTCGACATCGAGTGAGTAGGTGGCGTGGTAGAGTGCTCCGGTCGGCATTATTCCAAGGTCGTGGACAGCGACTCCAGATTCGATTAATCCCTCGACGAAAGCTGCGTGGAGTTCTGGGCCTGACTCTCGGATGTCGCGAGCGACAGCGAGTGATTCACAGTCGAGGAAGGTCGCGAGTGCGCGCCCGAGCCGGTTTGCGAAGGCGGGTGTCAGCGGGTCGCCCGCAATTCCTCGAATATCGTACGCCTTGAAGACCGCAGCAGCCTTTTCGCGGTCAAGCCCCTCGGGCCACTCGACGCTCTCCATCGGCTCGCCGACTCGCATCTCGCTAAAAGCGCCTACGGCTGCATATCAGCAGCAGTTCTGTTCAATTGCCTGCACGACAATTTCCACTTTAGCGGCGTTAGGCAACGCTCCGGCCTCAAAAGCGGCCCTTGCTGGGGGGATTTCCATCTCGCCCAGCCAAGCGGAGTAAACTTCGTTCATCGCCGCGAAGTCAGCGATGTCATCGAGTAGCACCTGAACGAAGCAGGCGTTCTCTTTCGAGGTGTTCGCAGCAGCGAGCAGTGCGTCGATTTTCTCTAGGCACCCAGTGGTCTGCGAGGAGACATCATCACCCGCTTCAGGCGCAATTTGTCCTGCCAACCAGACGACTCCATTCGCCTTCACACCAGGAGAATATGGGCCGTATGTCTTGCCGTCTTCGACATCGATTCGCTCTTTTGCCATGGTTTCGGCTCGACGCCGAGCACCATTAGCCATTCTCTTGAAGCGTCTTCGCAATTTCGGGCGGTTATGGCAAGGCCGGTGACCTGTTGGGTTCTCGACCATCCAGCCCACCTCCAACTCTTCCGGAGCTTCCTTAGTGGGGGCTCAAAAATGGACATCTTGGTAGCGACGAAGCGGCCAGAAGTTGAGGCGATGCTCGGTGTGGGCGATACGCAGCCACTTGCGGCAACCAACTCACCACTTCCAGCCCGAGAAACGATTTGGGTAGAGCGGCCGGCGGGAGCAGGCCTTCTACCGTTGCAGCGAGAGTGGCGGGCGTGGAATCGGATTCGAGCAGTGCGCAAGGTGTTGGTGCGACGCAGGGTGCTTGGCCATCCAGTCCATCGGGTAATTTCGAAGGGTGCTCCATTGGAGTTGAGGGCGGCGAAGCGGGCGCGGGTGAGCGAGCGTTGGTACATCACCGACACAGAGATTCACCATTTAGCCCACCGATTGGCACTTTCAGCGGCGACCGATGTCGTACTCCCGGCAGATTGGCGAGAGGATTTGGACGGCGGATTTCTACTTGCTTGCAAGGAGCGTGGAACCCGCGTTCACCTCTTGGACGGCCATCTTCCCCATGCCTATCTTCAACCTCCCCATTCTAGGCTAGTCGGGGATGGTGAATCGACAATTCCTCGTGTGTTGCACAGGGCGTTGGCGGGCGGTGGAGCACATGACAAAGCGGAGTTGGTCTCAGCAGCGAGCCTAATTCCGGATTTGGGAATGAAGGTCACAACGGTAGCAGAAAACAAGCCAATCAACGACCCGTGGGGGCTGCCATCTCTGCTTCCCGACTTTGACGGAGTTCTCTCTGAATCGGTTACAGTCGCACACGAAGCGGTCTGTCAAGGGGTTCCAACTCTTCTTGTCTCCAAGGCACAGAGGGGTTTTCTCGACCCGTTCCTCGGCGGAGGGCTTCTCTTCCAGATTGAGTCCACTGTCAAGGGGCCAGCGCTCAACAATGAGGTTGCGGCGTGGCGGGAAGCGGTTGTGGCAAGAATGCAGGGTGGAGCGGCAGCAGTGGTGTGGAGTGATGCAAAAAATCGACTCAACTCACTTTGGAGTTAGGCGAATTCGAAGGTGAAATCAACTCGAATCGCGCTAGGCTGAATCACTCTGACATGATGAGTTTGATGACTTCTGCATGGTCTGCTCCCATCTCTTCAAGGTCGACTTCACTCAGTGCCACCCACTCGGCGTGGGCTGCATCATCTCCGGCAACAGGAACAGATTCGGGTGCCACCTCGACGGCATAGAAGATGGTGACTATGTGACCGCGTGGGTCACGCCCGGGCTCACCTCGTACTGAGATGATTTCCGTGACTTTTCCTTCGACTCCACACTCCTCGGCTAACTCCCTAACCACCGCAGTTTCTGGGTCCTCGCCATAATCGACAAATCCGCCGGGAAACGCCCAGCACCCCTTCCAAGGCTCTTCGCCTCGTCGAATCAGCAGGACTTCACGCTCGCTCTTGCGACCGTCGCGCAAGACGACCGCATCGACGGTCAGCGCCGGATTCCGATAGCCGCTGTCGTTAGAATCGGCCATGCCTATTCACTTGCTTCCTAAAACTCACAACCCGTAGCGCCGCTTGCGCTTCTGGTAGGAGTCAATCGCCTCATACAGGTCGTTTCTCGAAAATGACGGCCAGTGCACATCGGTGAAGTGCAGTTCAGAGTAGGCGATTTGCCACAAAAGGAAGTTGGAAATGCGCTCTTCTCCCGAAGTCCGGATAACCAGGTCGGGGTCGGGCAGGTCGGCAGTGTAGAGGCGGTTTGAGATGGCGTCAGTGTCGATGGCGTCGAGCGAAATCTTTCCTTTTGCATGGTCATCAGCGAGTTCCCTTACAGCGTCAACAATCTCCTCTCGTCCTCCATATGCGAGGCAGACCGTGAACAGGAAGTTGGTGTAACCACCGGTTTTCTCCTCGGCGGCTTTGATGGCATTCTGTACTCTTTCGGGAAGCAGTTCTAGTCGCCCAACCGCTTGCACCTTGACTCCGCTGGCGTGGATTTGAGGGTCGGCACAAATCTCCTGAAAGCCGGCAACATAGAGGTCGTAAAGGGTATCGAGTTCGTCACCTTCGCGGCCGCTGAGATTCTCAGTTGACAGGGCGTAGACAGTCAGATATCGGATTTCTAAATCCAGAATCCAATCCATCACTTCCTTCAATTTATCCTTCCCGTGCCGGTGGCCTACCTCCCTTTCCAACTCTTGAGACCAGGCAAAACGGCGATTGCCGTCCATGATGATGGAAACATGTTGAGGCATTTCGCTCCGCTTGATTTTGTCGCGTAGCCGGTTGGTCCTGATTCTGTCAGTACGGCTGATGATGCTGTATGCGTAGCGAGAATTCGCCACGAACCTGGCTGGGCCGCGTATGATGCGCCACTTCAGCAGCCATCTCGCGGTGCCGTCCAGTGCCCTTCCGATGCGTCCCATCCACTCACCCATTCACTGCACTAACGCGCAAACTCAAGTTTCGGACCCCGACCTGCCGTTTGATGGCTCGCACGGGTCGGTCGATGGGCTGAAGTGTGAATTAGGCTCAGCCGTTGGCATGGTCAGCAGTGATGCAGCGACTATCGAGGAGTATCTAGCGACTCTGCCCGAAGACCGCCGAATTGATTTCCGAGTGCGATATGGAGTCGTTCGTCGAGTCTTGTAAGTGATGCTGAGAGTGAATTTTTTCAGTCGAAGATGAGGTCGGCAGAGTCAGCGATTTTTGCTCGCGTGGAAGCGCTCGCATTCACCACGATTACTTCCCCCGCGTGCGGCCATACCTTCAGGTCATCCTTCGAATTTCCCACATACCCGAAACCCTTCTCCCCGAACCGCTCAACTAGTGCCGCAGCCTTGTTTCCCGCTGCCAGGTTGCTTCCTAGGTCGGTGGCCATGACATCCTCGAAGAGTCCGAGATAGTCGGAGATTTTCTGGGCGACAGAGCGTGTGGAGGCGGTGCAGAGAATCAGGGTGCGACCGTTGGCGTGCTGTTCTTTCAACCACACCATGAACTCCTCGTGGTAGGTAAGTTCGGAGGGCTCAAAAGTCAGGTTTTTTGCCAGTTTGAACTTCCATTGTGGCCTTTTTCCGGTGATTTCCTTGAGCAGGACCCACGGAATCAGCCACGGGCGTCGGAGCAAGACCCGCTTGATTGTCATCGCTGACATGTCGGTGAGAATGATTGTGCCATCCAAATCGACGGCTAAAGGCAGGTCTGACATATCTCTCCCAACCCCCTCTTGCACGCCGGCCCCCTGTGAATGCTTCGGGGATGTGCCGGCTCCGCAGAAGCAAAGAGCGCGAACTCTTGGGACGGCTGAGGGAGCGGTATGGGTGCGAGGTTGTCAGTCGAACAATTTGCTGATACAGATTGGTTTCCCTCTGGGATTGCTCAAGCGATTGACCCGGCTGCTGAGCAGGCGCCACTCGGCTTTGAGGCGTGGCGACTTCACACAATTCACGACAGCCACCTGATGGTGTGGCCTGAAGGAGATGTCGAGAGTGCTGATTGGTGGCGAAAAATTCTGCCAATTGGGGGAGGTGGAAAGCGATGGGGAAGCGCACCCGACTTCAGCGATGTCAAGGTCGAGAAAGTCGATGGTTGGGGTGGGCCGACCTTCGATATTCGTGAGGCTTCGGGGCGCCAATTGGTAGCCAAGATACTGCCTTTGGATGAGTGCGGCCACGGCCGTACACTAAGCGAATTGGATTGTGAGATTCTTGATTCTGCGACAGGTGGAATCCAATGGAAAGGGCGCGATGTCGTTTTATTTTTCCGAAAAGAAATCGGAAAAAACGCCGTAGAGTTGGTCGATGGCGCACTCGCTGATAACGACTTCAAAACCGCATCAGAAATCTGTCGAAATGCGGGTCGTGTGTTGGGCGAGTTTCACCTCTCCGCACTGACCCGACGCTCACTCCCAAACGATGAGCGGCGCTGGAACAACCGGCTGAAGGAACTTGAGGCGAGGCTCCAATCCAACACGCTGTGGCGCGCTCCCCATACAAAGCAGACTAAGGCGACCATCACCCACCGAAATTTCGGTCTTGAAACTGTGAGAATCGACGAGGATGACGAATTCCACATCTCCGGTTGTTTCGATGGAGTCCCAAACGCTATCCTACCCTCTACAATGGATTTCCCGGTCTTCCGAGACATCGCTGCAGGCTATCGTTCAATTTCCCGAATTGCAGCGAAGCACAATCTCCAGTATGAGCCCGCTTCAGCAAAAAATTGGGGCTGGTCTGAATTGGACAGTCACGATTGGCCAGACCCTGAACCATGTGAGCGCTGGTTGAGAAGGGAACTTCTCGCTGGTTGGAACTCAGTTGGTTGGAGTACGGCAGGAGGCCGGAGAGCAATGAACGGGTACAAGGGAGGGGTCGCAATCTGGGAGTATGAGCAGGTGTTGGAGGAGTCAGCCACTGCCCAAGCGTACGGTCAGGAGGTTCCGGACAGAGTAAGGTGGTGGCTCGACCATGTCAGCCGAATTCAGTCATCTTTAGGCGTTGCACAGGTGATTTCAGGCGGCTCAAAACTCTGCTTCATTGCAGCGATTTTATCTCTCTTGGGGGACCAGTCGTACCCCACACCGACAACTCGCCTTGCCATCGGACTGGGTCTTGTCTTGGCAGGCTTGGGCCTGCAATTCCTACACTTTGTGAGAGCACCGCCGCCCTACTAATCAGCGCGCGTGAATTTTCCATTTTGGTAGTTGTAGGTTCGTGGGACGCCCGTGGCAATCTCGAGTTTGAGGACCTCTTCTCGGGAGAGCCCTTCGATGTGCATGACGATTGAGCGCAGTGAGTTGCCATGAGCCGCCACAAGAATCGTTTTTCCAGCCTCTAAATCGGGAATAATCAATTCCTCAAGAGAGGGAATTGTCCGCTCGGCGCAAGTTTCCAAACTCTCTCCTCCCGGTGGGGGAACATCGTACGAGCGCCGCCAGATTTGGACTTGCTCAGCCCCAAACTTCTCTCTAGTTTCGTCTTTGTTGAGGCCTTGTAAATCACCATAGTTGCGCTCGTTGAGTCGCCAGTCGGTGATGGTTGTCGGCGAGTCTGAGGCGGTGTTGAATGCCATCGCAATCTTGGCCGTCCTCTGGGCGCGAATCAAGTCACTCGTGTAGATGACATCGAAGGCAACTTCAGCGAGTTGTTCACCCGCCGCCTTCGCCTCCTCTTCGCCAATTTCAGAAAGGTCAACATCGGTCCAGCCGGTGAATTTGTTGGCTGCGTTCCAGACGGATTGTCCGTGCCGAAGCAGGACCATCAGTGCCATTTGGATTCACTCCGCGGCGCGCCGGACTCTCGGCTCGTAGAAGTCAAGACCGAGGTCGCCAGCACTCTTACTGACTTTGAGCAGGAACTTCTCCCGCTCCCGCTTCTCTTCCAAGCCACCGCTGACATCCCAGTAGAGGTTAGCTGCAACTTCAATGGAATCCTTTGAGATGGCTGAGACAACGGCATACGAATCACCCGACTTTTGGGTCTTTGGATTATTTTCGATCATTCCTTCGATGCCGCGGCAGAACTTCTCGATGGCAGCCGAGTCGCTGTCGAGGTCGAGGTAGAAGGTCGGTAGGTATCTGCGCCAGCGGCGCTTCCCGAAGTTCTCAATCTCCTTGTTGACCAGTCGCGCGTTAGGGAGGGTCATTACGGTGTCAGAACTGGTACGAATCTGGGTTGTCCGAATACCGATTTCGAAGACCTCGCCTTCAGCAGAGCCCACTTTAATCCAGTCGCCCATTTTGAAAGGACGGTCTAGCAGAAGGGTGACTGCACCGAATATGTTGCCAATCGTGTCCTTCGCTGCAAAAGCGAGTGCGAGCCCACCGACACCTAGTCCCGCAACGATGGTTGCGAGGTTGAAGTCGAATGCCTGTGCGACTGCGAGAACACCGAAGATGAGGATGATGAAGCGCAGAATCGATTGCATGGCGGTGATGAGAGTCTTCTCAGTTCCATCGAGCGTGCCATCCTTGTCCCACCAGAGGACGGCCATCTCGACAAGTTCGACCAGCCGCATCAGACCGAGAATTGCGCCTATCAGGAAGGTTGCCTCACCAAATGAGGTCAGCCAGTATTCGTAGGTCGCCGGCAGAACCACCAGCGCCCCCTCGCGAGCGCTCTCGACTCCGAGTTGTTCGACCAACTTCCACCAGACAAGTCCGGCCGCTGACGCCCCGAAGGGGGACCGTGCACTGCTCTCGAAATCCTCAATGTTATCCATATTGGATGTCCAACGCTGCAACAACTTAGGCAACAGATACATCGCCAGTTGCCGCGCAACCATACCGAGGATGAAGATGCCGAGAAGCGCAACCCAAACCCCCGTTTGCACTCCCAAAACTAGGTTATCCCATCCGGGAATCAACAGAATGAACGCGTTCATCACTCGCTGCGAGAACGCCTCCCTTGAAAAGTCATCGAATCGCAAAGAACCGTTCACATTCCCCTTCCCGCGCTGGCGCACCCTTCAAGTGGGGGTGGAGGTTGGACACCTTCGGTGTCCGTGGTGCGCAGTGTAAAGGCGGTGATTCTCGCCCTGATTATGTTGAACTCCATGTTGCTCGTGGGCAGCCTTGGAACAGCACAGGAGGAGGAGCCAACTGGGGAGGAGCCCAGCGACCTTTGGTCTGAGGAATATGTCTACCAAATTTTACCTTGGGGAGGTAGCGACCGGATTCAGTTCAACGAATACCACGACTACTTCACCATGAAAGCGCGCATGCAGCAACTTGCACAGGCGAACTCTGACTTCATGGAATTCCACGAAGGGATGCCCGGCGGAACTAACGCTCGAGGGTTGGAAATGGATGCTGTCTCTTACGAGGGAACATTCTACCGTCACTCAAGTCCGTGGGTGAAAATCACCGGCGGCGAGCATGGAGTACAAGGTGGCGAGTGTAACGAGTTTGTTGGTGACTGCGGTAACTACGCCGAACGTCCAGATGTGATGTTGGTCGGAAATCACCATGCGAGGGAATGGATGTCGGTCGAAGTCGCAATGCTCTTCATCGAAACTGCTGCCTACTACTACGGCATGGTTGGAGAGGACAACGATGGCGATGGGCTCGTCGATGAGGACCCGTGGGGAGATGCTGATGGCGACGGAATACTCGACGACGACGGAGATTGTCTCCGCCTCAACGCCTCAAATCAAGATTACAATGGCGACGGTGTCGCCTGTGGACCGGGTGACCTCGGAGTCGACGAAGACTTCTCCGAGCAGTGGATTACTGACCTAATTGATACAAGAGAAATCTATGTTATTCCGATGCTCAATGTCGACGGCAACCGCTACGACCGCGAGGTATACTGCGGTGAGACCGCATGGGAAAACTGCCGAACTAGCGGCTGGAGAAAGAATCTGCGCGACAACACCTTCACTGGAGTGACACCAATCCCAGATATCGATGAAGAGGTTGATGAGGGGTGCGACGGAGTAGATCTGAATCGAAACTACCAGTTTGAGTGGGGGGCTCCGCTGGGTGCTACCGGGCCACTGTTCCCTGGATTCTGCTATGCTAGTGGTCCGAACAACGATGTCTACAATGGTCCTGTTGAGACGACCGACAACGATGGTGACGGCAAGATAAACGAAGACCATGTCGACGGCAAGGATGACGACGCAGACGGCCAACTCGATGAGGATTGGATGGGCGGCAACTCGGAGCCAGAGACCCTGTTCATCCAAGACCTCACAGAAATGAATGATGACGACGGCAACGGCGCATCTGACTTCAAGGCGACAATCACCTGGCACGCATTTTCAAATCTCGTACTCTATCCGTGGGGTCACTGCACCAACTGCGCCGCTACAGATGAGGCGGAACTCATCTACCACGGTGCAAGAATGGCTGTGATGACGAATTACGAGAACATGCAGTCATCAGACCTCTACCCGACAACTGGCGATTTCTGCGATTGGCACTACGGAGTTCACCGCTCCTTCTGCTACACAATCGAAATCGGCGGAAATCAAGATGGTTTCCACCCTCCTCCAGAGAACATCAAGCATCTCGCAGTGCTGAATCTTGGTATTCCTTGGTACACAGTTGAGTTCGCCGACAACCCGGTAGAGAGAGCCCGAATCGGAATCGAAAATGCTGAGCGCGCCCAGTGGGTTACCGCTCCGGAAAACATCACAATTCCCGATGTTGGCCCCGTCCCAATCGAGATGTGCGTGCACCCGGTCTTCCCGTGGTCCGAGAATGTCAATTCCTCCTTCGTACGCTGGCGAATGGTGAAGCCGAGCCGACTCCAGAGTGACTACGGTCCAAAGGAGTGGAAGGAGGAGCCGTGGCAGAATACCGGATTCCTACCGACTGAACAGGACTGTAACTTGAGCGACGGTGGCAACGGTTCGCTGATAGTCGCTTACTTGGCGGTGCCAGATGACACCAGTGGGCAGCTTCACTACAAGTCGACGCTCGGCACGATGTCTGGCACATTTCCATTTGAATATCCTGCTCAAGGCGCTTACTACACAACTTCGATTCCATACCGCGCTCCCTTCGGGAGCGCCATCTTAGCAATTCTACTATTCTTGGTAGTTTCCGGAGCGGTCTGGGGTGGACTTGCAATATGTCTCAAAATCATGGCTGCGAGCGGAAAAGATGAACCGGCGCTTGGCAAACAAGAAGCGCAAGGTTGAGGTGAAAATCGATGGAGAAGGGCGGAGACCAGTTCAGCGGCCGCATAGGGCTCATCTTTGCAGCGATTGGCGCGGCGATTGGAACTGGTAACATCTGGCGATTCCCCCGAATGGTCGGAGCCAACGGTGGAGGAACATTCCTCATTCCGTGGCTTTTCTTCCTCTTCATTTGGTCGATTCCTCTAGTGATTGCAGAGTTTGCTATCGGCAAGCGCTCAAGGACCGGGACAGTAGGGTCGTTTCGAATC
>Ga0209089_10000297_pt1 | contig 46563 bp, 44 predicted proteins | sample ArcticOcean_MG_C_FD_187431 | JGI IMG/M metagenome (GOLD analysis project Ga0209089, IMG submission 187431) | Marine microbial communities from western Arctic Ocean - ArcticOcean_MG_CB2_150 (SPAdes) (version 2) | ecosystem: Environmental > Aquatic > Marine > Oceanic | place: Arctic Ocean: Canada...
ACCAGAGGCGTTCGCTGATTTTGCTGAGCATTGCCTCGAACTGGGATACCCGGCCTACAAAATTCATCCGTGGCGTGACGGGTCGGTGCAACGAGATATCGATACCGTGCTGGCTGTTGCAAATCGTGTCGGCGGCAAGATGGATCTTATGTGGGACGCCGCGTGCAAGTACGAAACACTGGCTGACGCAATCAAGGTTGGGCACGCTCTCGATGAGGCCGGTTACTACTGGTACGAGGATCCGTACAAGGACACCGGTATGTCGGCGTTCGGACATAAGAAGCTCCGAAAACTGGTCAAGACACCTCTTCTGATGACGGAGTTTGTACGTATGCTTGAACCGCACGTAGATTTTGCTCTCGCAGGTGGGACAGACTTCTTACGCGCTGACCCCGACTTTGACGGCGGTATCACGGGAGTAATGAAGATTGCCCACGCCGGTGAGGGTCTGGGTCTTGATGTAGAGATCCACGCATCCAACGTAGCCAGAAGACACGCGATGGCTGCTATCAGAAACAGCAACTACTACGAGGTCGCTCTAGTACATCCAGATGCCGGTCCTCATGACGCGCAGGTGGTACTAAACGGATTTGGAGATGATCTCGCAGTAATTGGATCAGACGGGTGCGTTCCAGTGCCTGAAGGACCCGGACTCGGAGTTGAGTACGACTGGGACTACATATTGAAAAACCAAACGAGCTTCGTCGAGTACAAGTAGATCAAATACCTCTGATAGCACAGGTACAGAAACAGAAAGATTATCGATTCCATGGGTACAGGACTATCTACGGACCGGTTGCAGCGGATTGATCGGCATCTCACAGAGAATTACATCGATGCTGGTCGGATATCCGGAGCGCTGACGCTGGTTGCTAGGCGCGGTGAGGTGGCGCATTTCTCTGCGTTGGGGCTGATGGACGCCGAGCGGAACAGGCCAACAGAACTGGACACGATCTATCGGATTTACTCGATGACGAAACCGATCACCGCAGTGGCCATGATGCTGCTTTACGAAGAGGGTAAGTTTCAACTCAGCGACCCGCTGTCCGACTATCTTCCTGAATGGGCGGATACCGAGATTTGGGTGAGTGGAGAGTATCCGAATTTCAAAACTCGACCGATAGATCGGCCTATAACCATTCGGGATCTACTGTCGCATCAAGCTGGACTCACACTTGGGTTTTTCGACAATGCAGTGGATCGGGCATACCCGCCTATGCTTCGGGAGCGACAACATCATCTTGGTCATTATGGGGAGACTGACCTTGAAGGCATGTTCGCCCAAGTAGCGAAAGTACCGCTACGTTACGCGCCAGGGACTGCGTGGCAATATTCGGTGGCCCTCGAACTATGCGGGTATCTGATTCAGGTGATAACAGGCAAACGGTTCGACGTCTTTTTGCAGGAGCGGCTATTTGCACCGCTTGGAATGACTGACACGGCGTTCAACGTACCGGACGAAAAACTAGACCGATTCTCGGCCAATTACGCACCGGCGGACGGGGGCGGTATCGAGTTGGTTGATGATCCTGTAACAAGTAAGTTTCGCGAGACACCTACGTTGTTCTCGGGTGGAGGAGGATTAGTAGGAACGGCGCTTGATTATTATCGACTGTGTCAGATGTTGCTAAACGGCGGCGAACTGGATGGTGAGAGGATTCTCGGCCGGAAGACGATTGAGCTGATGACGACGAACCATTTGCCGAATGGGGAGTCCATAGCCGATAGAGCGTTGCCAGGCATGTTCAACACGATAAAGCACCAGTCGGTTGGGTACGGACTTGGGGTGTCAATCGGACTCGAACCTGCCGTGTCTCAGATAACCGGGGCAGCCGGTCAATACGCTTGGGGTGGTGCAGCGGCAACCACGTTCTGGGTAGACCCGGTTGAGGAACTCATAGTTGTTTTTATGACACAGCTAAAGGATACGAGCCCTTCCTCGATTCCTCGAGAGCTGCAAGTGCTCGTTAATGCTGCGGTTGTGGATTAACGGCTAATCATGGGCAATCTGTCGACAAAAAAACACCGACTCAATTGCGAGTCGGTGTTTTTAGAAAGTTTCTGGTGGACTTAAGAGAACCGTAGGTGGTCCCGAATTTGATCGGTTTGATCTGGGTTGACGAGGTGTTCTTGGTGGAGTTCGACTCTCCCCCGTCTCCACCAAGAACACAAAGCAGCAGGCCTCACTCCTATGAGCGAGGCCTGTTCGCGTCTCATCCTGAGTGGGAATCAGCGGTTCTGTCAGAACTCAGCGCCCACCATAAATTCCGGCCGACCTAAATACATGATCAACCTCTGTAATTAAGCTGACAACTCGGTCATTAGAGTCGACCATCTTTCGGTGAAAATCTTCCTTCGAACGTCCGCTGGAACATGCTCGCTACCCGTGGTCTGGACTCTTAAATAATTTCTCAACTCATCGAATGCCGTGCAAAACCGGCTAGCAGACTCGAACTTGGCGAAGCCGAGCATCGGGTAATAGCGTTGCTTGATTCCTCGATGATTCTGCTCCATTCGATTATTCAAATACTGATTGTGTCGATGCAAGACTTTACGTCCGACGATCCAACGAATTGCCTTCGTGTAGGCAGGATGTTTGTCCGTCGTCATCCGTAACGGTTTCCGTACTGCATTGTCGATCAGGCGTCGCAAGAAACGTCGTGCGGCATGCTTATCTCGGTGCTCACTCAGCATCGAATCGAGCAGGTTTCCTTCTCGATCTATGGCTCTATAGAGATAACGCCACCGACCGCCGACTTTGATGTATGTCTCGTCCAGATACCAGGAACGACCTGCCACACCTCGACGTTTAGCACGAAGGTTTTCACTAACCAGCGGTGCAAATCGAAACTCCCAGATCCTGATCGTTTCGTAGCTGAATTCGAATCCACGCTGCAACATTAGTTGAGCGACATCACGAAATCTTAGCTTGTATCTCAGCCGCCAGAAAACAGTGAGTAAGACGATGTCGTTCGGGAATTGGAGATCATTGAAAGGTGTGCCTGAACGTTCGTTGAACCGCCGATCACAGTCTCGGCAATAGAAAGTCCTATAGCCAAGAGAGGTTCGACATTTTCTCTTGGAAACGGACGTAGATAGGCAATGCGGACAGGCCATGAACAAGATCTCCTCAGTGAATGAGGAACGATGCTATTCTGCCCCGGCACTGAGTTCTGAGAGTAACTTTGCAGAAATAACGCCGACTGCATTGAATACGTTATTTTTGTTACGTCAATCTCCAAATAGAACGGAATTCCAGGCGAGCTTATCAAGTCGCCAAACGTAACTTCGCGCGGAGTCGGAAAGATCAGGCAGACGTCACAACGTCGAAGACCTGCAAGCGATGCCGGTTGCTATCAACAACCAAAACGTGACCATCATTGTCGAGCGCTATCGAAGTCGGGCCCCAGAACAACTTCTCGATGTGAGCCGATCGCTCATGCGGGTCGTCAGTGTTGAACATAAGATCCATATCCAGATCGGCTGCATCCCGCGCCGCACTCTCTTCGACATTCGTGTCCAAGAAATCCTGTGCCCACTTTGAAATCGTAGCCTGACCCTCGTTCTGTTCTACGAACCCACCGTCTGCGTCTAGCACCTGGATCCGTTGGTTGCCCCAATCGGCAACATACATGTAGCCATCAGAATCAACGCAAACATCCGAAGGTGCATCGAATTCGCCTTCCCCGCGCCCTACCGAGCCGAAATTGGCAAGAAACTCGCCGCTAGAAGAAAACTTCACGATTCGATCATTGCCCCAGTCCGCAACATAAAGATTATCGTCGGCATCGACGTGAAGACCCCACGGCAAATTCAACTGGCCATCGCCCGATCCGAACTCACCGATCGTAGCGAGATGCTTCCCATCTCCGGTGAATTTCTGAACCCGGCCGTTCAGGTGATCACTCACCAACAGTTCGTCTTTCGAATTAAAAGCAAGTCCATTCGGACCGTTCAATTTGCCTTCACCAGTTCCACTTTCGCCCCACGTATCGAGCAATTCGCCGTCCAGCGTACGAACCAGAATGCGGTTCATATGATCGTCGCTGGTGAACAGCCGTTGTTGACTATCTATCGCAGTCGACGCATTCCATATCGCCTGCCCCGAGCCTTCGCCAAAAGAACCGAATGTGCCGAAATACTCTTCCTCAAGGTTCATCGCCACCATACGCACACCGCGAGGGTCGCTGTCAGAACCCCGACCAAGCACAAAATACGTGCCGTCGGCCGCTACTGCGACGGACCACGGATAGTAGAAGCCGCGACCCTGCATTGCTGCCACGCCAATCGTGCGGTTGTAAGTAAGTCGTGCAGTTCTGGGTTGTGCTGTTGTAGTCATAGAAAAATTCCGCCAACTAGGCTCTCTGGAACTCCGGAGTTGCACCAACAAGTTTCAACACATTGGCCACCTGTTCAGGACCTGCGTTGCCTGAGTCCGACTGGTTGACTTGAACCTCTGCGAACTCGACGAGCGCGGATCGTGTCTTGTCCGAAATGTCACCTACCGACAACTCATCAAGTGCGCGTTCGACCAGTTCCTCAGCATTTAACCCACCGTTACTGTCTGAAAGGATTCGATCGATCAGCGTCTGTACACCAGGACTTTCGATATTGCCAAGCCGCTCCGAAGCGAAGTTCACCCGCTCGACAAGCGCACCCGAATCGATCCACTCCGTGCCCCAGTGCCAACCCTCGACAGAAGGCGGGTTCAACAGCCATTGCCCCATGTAAGTCGACTGCAAGTTCGTCGGGTTCATATCCACCTTTGGGCGATCGAATTCGCCCGTTAATCGCAGAACGCCCGCTACTAATTCGGCAGGGCTCTTCACCCGCTGATAGCGCGCCTGTTCCGACTTGAAGAATTCTGATTTGAATAGGAATCGAAGCATTTCCTCGACGTTGTAATCGCTGTCAAAGTAAACCTTCGACAACGCAGCGATAGCTTCCGGATCACGCGGTTCTTTGTATGGCCACTCCGGCACCGGCGGTTCGTCGGCGACGAAGAAGCTGTACATGTGCCTCGATAAAAACGCCGCAGTTGCCGGCTGCTTGCAAATGATGTCGACAATATCTTCACCGTTCAAGTTGCCTTTATGACCCAAAAATTCTTTTTCGCCATTATCGTGGTCGTGCTCTTTGTATTCGAAATGGAACGACAGACGACCGTACGGCCACACCGAGTCACGTGCACTTTTCAGCGTCATGTACTCGGTGTTGCCAATCGTCCATCCTGTGAACGCCCGTGCTGCTTCTTTCACATCGTGCTCGGTGTAGTTGCCAACTCCCATCGAGAACAACTCCAACAACTCCCGTCCGTAATTCTCATTCACGGATCCGTTGTGGTTCTCCGAATTGTCCAGCCACACGATCATCGCCGGATCTCTCGAAAGTTCCATAAGCAGATTCTTGAAACTACCCATTCCATGTCGCTCAAACATCCTGATCTGATCGTGCAGCACCTTGCCGTTCGCAAGCTTCGAATAGCCTGTTGCAAACATGCCGTGCCACATTAGACCGACCTTCTCCCGCAACGGTGCGTCGGTCGAAACCATGCGGTACATCCAGTTACCGCTAGGCGACTGGTTGCCCATCATGCCCGAATACTCAGGGTGATATCGACGAATCAAATTGTCGGTTATTCGAGTTGGTCGATCAATCGCGCTGAGCATGCTCTCAACTGTTTCGTCATAACCCTGCTCAACCAGCTCATCGAGCCGCCCTCGCGATGCGCCAAAACCAGCGCGACGCATCAGGTGGGCCATAAGTTTTATTTCTTTGCTAGCCATGGCTTACCGCCTAATCATGTCGAATTGCTCGTAATTTTTATTGAGGATTTCCTGCGGATTAATGCCCATCCACTGGTCAAGAACCGTTGCGTAAATCCCACGGAAGTCATTGTTGAACTTCATATCACCCTCGAGCTGTTCGCTCGGGTCGAGAGACGGATACTCTCCGTAGAGCCCACCTTTGACCGGGTTTCCGAGAACGAAAGCGACTCCGCCAGAGCCGTGATCCGTCCCACTGCCATTGTCCCGAATCCGACGACCAAACTCCGAGAAGATCATCACCACAGCGTGATCGCCACGACCGTGCTCTTCGAGGTCTGCAATGAAATCGTTCACCGCCGTCGAAAGTTCATGCCACAATTTCGCGTGATTTTCGAGTTCGCCAGCATGCGTGTCATATCCGGCGTGCTGAGTGTAGAAAACGCGGGTTCCGACATCGGCGAGTAGCACCTGCGAAATGTCACGCAGGCTCTGGGCGATCGGAACACCTTCATACTCGATCGAAGATGAATACTGAGCCGGAGCAGTTCGCAAGATATCTGCCCCGAGATAAGCACCCATCCCGGTCTCGCTGATCGCCTGCAACATGGCATCCCGAGTGTCGTCCGGTCCATACATTCGAGCGAAAACATCGACAGCCATTTCGCGGGTCATGCGATCTGCAATATCTGGCATCAGGCCATATGTTTCAAGATTGCCAACCGACGCCACTGGCACGCCTTTTGCGTGAAGCGCCCTCGGCAAACCACGACCAAAATTGATGCCCGTAATAACGTTCTTGGCTTCTGGGTCCAGCTCACGAATCGTGCGACCAAGCCAACCACTGTTGGCGATGTGATCCGATTCCGCAGTGTGCCAGATGTCCATCGAGCGGAAGTGCGATCGATTCGGTTGCGGGTAGCCAACTCCCTGCACAATAGCCAGCTTGCCGGCGTCCCACAGGCTTTTCATCGGACCCATGCTCGGGCTCAGCCCCAGCGTGCCGTTCAGGTCGATGACATTGTGCTCGGTAAGGTGGATCGCTTTTCGGGAATCGTGATAAATCCCGTTGGTGTAAGGCACTACCGTGTTCATCGCATCGTTCCCACCCGAAAGCTGGATAACGATTAACGATGGCTTGTGCTGAGCGGTGACCATGGCGGATAAATTCTTTCGTGGAAATGGAAGTGGCCGAGTCGCGCATCTTACCAACAACAGGCCCACATGAGAAGCACCCGGCCAAGTATCAGGAGCACATCGCCGGGCGGTTCAACTGCTGCACTTACATTTCACAATCGGGATGACCATCAGCCCACCGACTGAATGACACCTCATCCATATCCTGTTGATTGAGGTTCGCCATCCGAGTACGGCAATCGAGCCATGAACGGCGCCACAGTTCGGGATCTCGAAGTTCGTTATCGGGATTCGTCTTACTTCTTGCAATAAAACCCGGGAATATCTCGCGCCCAGTACTCTGGCCAATCGGGTTGTAACGAAGATCGAAACTCCAGCGAATCTGATCGCTCACGTTGGAGAGCGATCCGTGAACGAGCTGCTTGTGTAGGGATATGACATCACCGCGCTTGGTCGGCAGCGGAATCGCCTCCTGATTTTCGAACAAACGTTGTGGAATTTGGCGACCACCCCGGAATTCCGGACCGTTGCCATCGTAGTCGAGGCAATGGGTCAACAATCCTTCACGATGACTCCCCGGAACCACGTGCAACGGACCCGACTCAACAGGCGTGTCGGTCAACGAAAACCAGGTCGTAATCATGTTCGTTTCGTCCGCCTCTTCCGTGACAACGCCATGGTCCTGATGCCACGCGGTCGCACCGATCACCGGCATGCCAAGGTCGTTTTTCGGTAGTAACTTCTCAGGCGGCTTTATTCGGACGTGTTGTACCGGATTCGAGTATATTTCCGGGCCGATCAGTTGCTCAACCACATCGAGCAATCGCTTGTTTGTGAATGCTTTAAACACCGCCGGACCCGCCCAGAACGGAGTATCCGGTTGAACACCCTGGAACGGCAACGAGAAATCGAAGTACTGGTTGTGGGCCTGGCCCGTCTCCTGGTAGATCTTGATCAGTCGTTCATCAAACGGCAGATCGGCGAATTCTGAACTGATCGTACCGTCATTGAACAGATCAGCCGCCAGGGAATCCAGAACCCCGCGATACTCCTCAATAATCGGGTCAAGCACCGTTTCGGGATCGAGCACTCCTTCGACTTTCACAAAGCCCTGTTCGGCAAACTGCTCGGTAAGTGTTTTGTTCGCTGTGACCATATGTTTCGCTCCAGTGCGTTCGGTCTAGATGTGCGCGATTGCGAAATACTATATCTATGTGGGCACAGATGATCAACATTGTGCCCAGACGACTTCGAAACATAGAATAGGCGCTCCCGAGATTAATCACATCGAATAGGAGTCAGGTCTTGCGAATTGGGAATAGCCCGTTTGAATATGAGTGGATTTCAGATTGGGCAGAAATCCCAAATCAAGAAAGCGCAACATCCGGTTGGGCGCACCACGGTATGGCAGTTACCGATTCCGGAGACGTGATCGCTATCCACCCCGCCGAGTCGCTCGCCATGGTGCTCGATCAGGGCGGCAAGTTACTGAGATCATTCGAGATTCCTGTTCGAGAAGCACACCAACTTACTTTGGCCAATGTCGACGGTGAGCAGTTCTTATGGATCGCCGACCCCGGTCGTAAAAATGTCAAAACAAACGGAGCATATGAACCTACACAGGGCGAATGGGGTGGTCAGGCGGTGCGAGTATCCGTAGCGACAGGCGAGCGAATACAGCAGATAACGGCTCCGCCCCATTCGGCTTACGACGACGGTGATTTCGCTCCGACCTCCGTTTCAGTATTCGAATCCACACGTGGCGGAAACGGCGATGTATGGATCACCGACGGCTACGGGGCGAGCCTGGTGCACCGTTTCAGCGCGGACGGAAACTACATTCAGACGATTACTGGCGAAAAGGGCGAAGGCGGACGATTCGATTGTCCGCACGGAATATGGGTCGACTATCGTAGCGACGATCCCGAACTCTACGTCGCTGATCGCACCAACCGGCAAGTCCAGGTCTACGACCTCGAAGGCAAGTACAAACGGACGTTCGGAAAAGGGCTTCTCACCAGCCCCAGTTGCTTTGCAATCGACGGATCCAACATCATCGTCGGCGAATTAAGAGCAAGGTTAGCCATGTTCGACACCAACGACGAGTTCGTAACGTTCATCGGTGAGAACGAAGCCATCGCCCGAGTCGAGCGCAACAGCCCTGATGATGTGCCCGGCTGGCCAAATGGACTCGATGATTCAGGCAATGTGGCTCGCTCAACGGTTCTCGAAGAAGGCAAATTCAATAGTCCCCACGGCATAGCCACCGACCCCGCAGGCAACATCTACTCCGGCGAATGGCTAATCGGCGGCCGTTACACCAAGCTGGCAAAGCTCGGCTAACGAGAATTCCGAAGTCTGTCTCAGGCAACTGACTTTTTACATTTCTGACTGAAAATGTAGAGCAATAATGTGTGAGAAGTTAAAACTGAGTGCCTCTTGATATCTGATCGTACTTAACTCGTTCACGGTCTCAAAGCCGCCTTTTTCGCACGAGTACGATGTCGATTATGTTGACGTTCTGGCGATTGGCTTTGCTGGCCGGCGTAGTTCTAGTCGTGGCGTGCACGCGCGCATCTGATCCGACCTCAACTCCATCATCTTCAACAGCTACCGCCTCGCAGACAGTCGCAAGACTCCGTCATCCTCAGAGTACGAATCGACCTCGTCGGCGAATCTATTGACGCAGCAACGGTGCTGATCCAAGGTCCCGGGCCAACATCGATTCCTTAGGCTACCGCCACAGCCGTTCCAACAACTACGGCTCTGTCAGATCACTCCAACCGCAGCGCACCTAGCGTTTAGCCACCGTTTACCCTGCACGCGCGCTGCGTGGACTTAAGCAACCTCATGAGATGGAGATGGCTGGTTCGTCTATGATGTGGCCACATCTAAAGGAGAAACACCATGACAATTATTCAACGGCGAGTGTTCTATGGAAAAGTCGGTGCTGCCGACGAATTGATCAGTTGGGCGAATGAAATGTATAGCTTGATCAAAGAATCCAATCCAACGGTCAAGTTCAGAGTGATGTCGGACTACCAGAGCGGTCGAACAGACCGAGTCGTGTCAGAAATTGAAGTCGATTCTTTGGCAAGCTTGGAATCAATGCTGGATGACACGATGGCAGATGAAGCCACTGGAAAGAAATTTGAAAGTATTTTTGGCCGATTAGGTGCTTTGATTGACCATGCTGAAGTCGAGCAGTGGGTCGTCCACGAATAACGACCTAGCTAACCAAGTCATCCACCCATATCAGTACGACCCAACCACCGCTACCAAGCCACGACGCGCAGTCTGCACGCCGCTGTGTCGACGTGGGGCAACCGGTCGCCTTCGGTGATATAACGCACGGGACGGAACTGAATTCAACAAACACTGGAGTATCCAGACCATGACTCGCATCAACCGCGTGATCGAATTGCTATTGCAAGATCAACCTACATTTTATTTCGGAAGCCACTCTGGTCTTGAACTCACCTTTGAAAACGGCATAGCCCAATCTGCGACCGAGGCCGACTACATCAACCTTGGTATGGAACATGGGCCCTTCGATATGGCCGGACTCGATCAGTTCATGAGAGGGCTTGTCGAAGGCGGACCAACTCGATCAGGTCATAGGACTCCCACGGTGATTGTGGAAGCACCTGTTATCGGCGAAAGTGAAGAAGCAATCCGCTACAACACCTGGCAGTTCCGCCAAATACTTGGTCGCGGTGTTCATGGCATCTTACTTTGCCATGCTGAAAACGCCGCTGCGGTGAAGGCTTTCGTAGAGGTCTGCCGTTTTCCTCGCAATCAAATCGGAGTTGGCGCCGGACTCGACATAGGCACACGTGGCGTTGGGGCTCAGGCCGCCCCGGCGGAAATCTGGGGTGTCGACAGTAACGAGTACATTGACAAGGCCGAGCCCTGGCCGTTGAACCCTATTGGCGAGTTGATGCTCGGATTAAAAATAGAGAATCTCGCGGCTCTTGAAAACGCAGAAGAATCACTCGCAGTACCGGGCATCGCATTTGCCGAATGGGGACCTGGAGACATGGCAATGTCGATGGGACTCGACCGTTGGGAAGGCGAAGGATGGCACCCCCGGATGTTCGAAGCCCGCGAGCGTATTCGTGCCGCCTGCATCAAAAACAACGTGGCGTTCTTGGAAGGGCTTAAAACGGGACAAGAGGTTCAACAATTCGACGAACGAGTTCGAATCTCCAACTTCAGTGATGGCGCGAGCGCAGCCGTAGCGCGGAAACACGCCGGACGCAAAATGCCAGTCTAGGCTTGCTGCAGTCAGGTTCTGGCAGAACCCCGTGGCGATTGTGTTCGGAGCTCTCGTGACTTTAATTCGAAATCGGAAAAATTCCCGGGTGAATTTTGCTTAGATGTCGGCTGGCGGTTTGTTGGGCATCGAGACCGTGACATTGGTGCCCTTTCCAATTTCACTATCGACGGAAATAGTGCCGTTGTGAAGATCTACCAGCGATCGCACCACCGCCAGGCCCAGACCACGGCCGTCGGCTGTTCCATTCGCCGCTGTTGTACCTCTATGCAGTTAATCTTTTCGGTCTAGATTAGGTACCGCGTAAAACTCGTCGTTGTTGAACTAGAGAAGAGCGTGTTAATCCGCCGACAAACTCTTCTTAGTAGTGCCCGCGGCCAGCACAAGGATCGCCGGTAGAACGAGCATTGATGCAGCCAGTGCGAGGGCGATCATGATTGCTGTCAGAATTCCGTACGAAGCGAATAACGGCATAGGGGCGAAACCCCATCACGGCGAATCCTCCGATCGATGAAGCACCTGACGCCGCTAATGCCACACCCGTTCCCCTGGCGGCCTGCCGAGCTGCCATTGCTGGCGAGGTCGATCGTCTCAGCTCCTCTCTAAATCGCCCGGTCATGTGGATCGAATAACCGATCCCAACACCAATCGATACCGCTCCGATTGTGGCGGTCACAAAGTTGAGGTTAAAGCCGACGACGTGCATGATCGCGTACAGCCATGTAACGACGAGCCCTATTGGAATGACCGTTGCGACGGCGAATCTAACCGAACGCATCGCAACAAACAGAATAATCAGTGCGGCAGCAGCAGCAATAGGAATCGACTTTTGCAGAGACGATGTGGTGGCTTTGAGACCTTCGTTTCTTGTGAAAGGTGAACCGGTCAAACCATATGACGTCACACCCGATGCAGAGCTTAGTGGCAGTAGATCAGAGTTCAGTAGTCCACAACTTGCACAGCAATTGTCCGTCAGATCGAACATGACCATTGGGTGAGGCGTAATATCTCGCAGGTTGCGACAATTCGCTCAGGCACGCTGAGCTTTGAATTCCAGTCGAACAATCTGTCACCGGAGCAATCGAATCACCGATTCAAGTCCAGAAAAATCATCCACCGAAAATCAAGCAACGAAACGAAGCGGTATCTACCGCGGCTGGTACGTCATCGGGGCGGCGGCTCTGTCGATCGGTGCTGTACTGGGCACCGTACAGTTCACTTTCGGGTTCTTTATCGAACCGCTTGAACAAGAATTCGGCTGGTCACGCACACAGGTCAACTTCGCGCTAAGCATCGGGGTTGTGACCGGGTTCCTATCTCCGGTGATAGGCGGGTTGATGGATAAGATCGGTGCCAAATGGACGATGGCTGGATCCATTCTTCTAGTGGCAATCGGATTTTTGCTGCGCTCGGTTATGACTGAGTTGTGGCAGTTCTACCTGTTCAGCGCAATCATATTTGCCGGTACACCGGGCGCAACGATGATGCCTGCCGGCCGACTCGTTCTCACATGGTTCCCAAAAGCCCGTGGACGCATGATGGGAATTGTGACTTCAGGAAACAACATCGGTAGTGGCATTGCAGTTCCAGTGGTGGCAGGCCTGATCGGATTCGTGGGCTGGCGGTGGACATGGGGCCTAATGGGCATCGCCCTGATCGGCATGGCGATGCTGATATTGCTTGTGATTCGCGACAATGCCGAAGACGTAAAGAAAGAACAGCAAAAACGATGGGCACCGGCAAGCAATGGCGAATCTGCAAGCGCTGGTCTTAAGACCGGCCTTACCGCATCTGTCGCGATGCGAACCCGAGCGTTCTGGTTTCTAGCAATAGGAATGACGCTTCAGCAGTTCGTTCGAACTGGCATTGTGAGTCAGATGGTTCCCCACCTTCAGCAGATCGGATTTTCCGGGAGCGTCGCGGCTTCGATGATGGTCGTTCTTGCTGTGTTCGCAGCATCAAGCAAATTGATTTTTGGTCGGCTCAGCGAAACGATCACCGCTCGCGTAGCGTTCATGGTGATCATGGTTCTTCAACTTATTGGGCTTTCAGTTTTGCTTGTTTCGGGCGGCTCGATTGTCACATGGAGTGCAATCGTCGTGTTCGGGCTCGGAATGGGAGGAGTTGGAGCGCTCACTCCCCTCGTCATTTTCGATATGTTCGGCTTGAAACAATTTGGCAGAATTTCAGGTTTAACCCGAATGGGGATCACAATTCCGATTTTCATCGGGCCGATACTCGCGGGCCAAATTTTCGACTCGACGGGCAAGTATGACCTAATGTTCATGATCACCATTGGTCTACTTGTGATTTCGATCGGCAGTTTCATGCTGGCAAAAGTGCCCGCTCAAATGGCAAGTAACGAGTCGCAACAAAACTAGCTACCGATGAGAGTGCAGTTCGTGGTCATCAGGTTCATCACCTGCTCCGTGAGCGTGAGATTCATGTTCATGGGTGTGCAAATCAATAATGTCGCGCTGATTCGACCGCCCATTTTTCCGTTTCACGAATGCTCCAATTTCAACGAGCACTAGAAGAACGATTGCAGTCAAAACAACACTTCCGCCGGGTGCGATATCGGCGTAGTAGGCCGTGATCATTCCCACCACTGAAACGAAAACTCCGATAATCGATGACGTAATCACCGTACGAGTCAGTCCCTTCGAAACTCGCAGGCTAATCAGCACCGGAATTACAATGAGCGCTCCAACAAGCAGCACTCCAACCACCCGCATCGAAACGGTAATCGTTGCACCTGTGAGCACTGCCAGCCCAAGATTCAGCAAGTGAACTCGAACCCCGTTTATTTTGGCCAGATCGGGATCAAAAGTAATTTGCGACAGTTCAGAACTGAACATCAACATGAACAGTGCGATCACCACTGCCAGAGTGGCCATCCACCACAAATCTGTCTGGGTAACGGTCAGAACGCTTCCGAAAAGGTACGAGAAGAGCGTGCTGTTGAATCCGTCTGCGATGCTGATCAGAACCACAGCTACAGCCAACGCTCCGTACAAAAAGACAGCAAGCGCAGCGTCGCCGGGCAGCAACCGTCGCATACGAAGTTCTTCTATAGAAACTGCCGCTCCCGTGGTTGCCACCAGGGCTACGACCGGAGCAAAAGTCTTGGTAAGCAGCGCTATGGCCACTCCGGCGAGCGCAACGTGAGAGAGGGTGTCAGCGATCAGTGAAAGGCGTCGTAGCACCAGGAAAACGCCAAATGCAGGAGCGGTTGAACCAACCAGAACAGAAGCAATTATTGCCCTGTTCATGAATTCATATTGAAAGATTTCTGGCATTCGAATTACCTGTGTGTGTGCTCGGGATCGTGCATAAGCACATCGACGGGGAATCCGTAAAGTCCTGAAAGAGCCTGCGCATCGAGCTGATGTACTGGACCGTGAAATACGATGTCGCGGTTAATGCATGCGATCGTAGTGGCTTCGCGCATCACAGCGCCGATGTCGTGAGACACCATTACGATCGTGATTCCGAGATCACGGTTCAACCGGCGCATCAAATTGTGGAATTGATCTTCGCCTGCTGCATCAACTCCAGCCACTGGCTCGTCCATCACCAGCAGGTCGGGACGCCTCACGAGAGATCGTGCGATCAACATTCGCTGTTGTTGCCCAACGGAAAGATCGGACACTCGCCGATCGGCCAGGTGTTGAATGCCTGCCATCTCCATTGCTTCGTCAACCCGGCTGGACTTTTTACGTTGGAAAAACGCAAACGGACGAAAGCCCGAATACGACCCAAAGTTCACTATTTCCCTTACCGATGCTGGAAATCTAGACTCGGTCGCCTGTGTACGCTGTGGCACGTAGCCAACGCGATGCCAGTCAGTGAAGCTTTCCGCCGGTTCACCAAACAGGAGTACTCGACCCGAGGTGGGTTTGATCAGTCCCAGCGCGAGCTTCATCAACGTCGTTTTGCCAGATCCATTGGGACCCAGAATTGCCGCAAATTCTCCGGGTGTTATTGAAAAATTAATGTCACGTACCACGGGTTCAGAGTTGTAACTAAACCAGGTTTCCTCAAATCGTATGGGCACCTGATCAGGTCTCAAGGTTTCTCCAGAGTGAGCGGGTACGTTATGAGACTTAGTCTCATTTAATGGAGTGATGCTCGAGGATGCGTGGGGTTCAGATACTGACACTTGAATTACCTGAACTGTTGTTAGATTCGGATTTCGCAAGGCAAGAACTGCAGGTGATAAATATTTCCATGCGGTGCCCAATGATGTCGCCGTCGATCTCTTTTTCAAGCGATCTCATTACTCTCTCAACTGTCGAGTGCCGGAACTCACCGACTGCACCACACCGAGAACAGATTGTGTGGTGATGATGTTCTACCCGAGCGATGCTGTACATCGGTGCGCCATCGAGTATAGGAAGCTTACAAAGAGCGCCGGCGTCAACCAGGTGCCGAATCGTTCGATATACCGTTGCCCTACCAACTTCTGGCAATTCTCGGCACAACTGCTCGGCGGTGAACGCATCGCTAACTTTTTCGATGCGGTTCGTTACTGCAGATCGTGCGGCAGTTCTGCGAAGACCGCGATCTTCCAGTGTGTTGATGAGATTAACTTCGACAGGATCGGCGGTGATTGCTGGCATTATTGCTTTGCCTATAATTGATACTTGATATCAATAATGGGTAGACCACAGCAGTATACATTGAACTTGAGAATCGTTCTATCCCGGAATCTTCTGCCCGAGAATGTTGGTCGTGTAGGTTCCTGTTTGGAACCAGACGATGGCAACCGCGAGTGCAAAGATCAGAACAATTGCGATAACTACCTTTGATCCAGGCTGGCTACCTCTACGCATCGCCATTCGAGGTGCGCCAAAGTTGAACGGTGTTGCCACTTCGAACAGACGCTGGCGCGGTGCGATCAGCCAGGCAACTATTCCGCCGGCGATCAATCCTCCGAAATGCGCAGCGTTGTCAATTCCGGAGGTCGATAGACCAAGCACGATATTGATCGCGACAATCACTCCAATCGACGTGAGCTGCTGTCTTCCCATCTGACCCAAAATCCTGCGATTCATCAAAAGGTACACACCGAAGGCACCAAGAATCCCGAATACGGCACCACTGGCACCAACGCCGGGATTTGGTCCAGCCAGATAGCTAACTGCATTACCCAGTATTCCAGCCATCAAATATAGGGCTGTGAATCTGACCGACCCGAACACCTTTTCGACCATCGAACCGAATATGACCAGCCCGAATAGATTGGTTGCCATGTGGAATAGGCCCACATGTAGGAACATCGGCATGAACAGCCGCCAGTACTCACCTTCAGCAATATAAGGCCCATACTTGGCGCCCCAGTTGAGCAAATTCTGCGTGTTCGAACCACCCGTCGCCAGGATGCCAAGAAAAAACAAAATGTTAATAGCTACGATTGCGCTGGTTGCCGGCGATGAACTTATGGTCGCTGTAAAAGATTGTCGCTGACCTGTGGGTTGCCTCAAGTTTTCAACTTTCGAGTGAACAGATGGTGTTAATTGGGTTTTGGAGCCTATTTTGATAGGTCACCCGCATCGATATTTCATTCTTTCGCTATCAGCCGACGTATACTCTCGGCGGTATCGAAAACGACAAGTCTCATTGCGCAACCCCTAACCACCCTACAGCGTTGACCAATTGAACGAACAGGTGAAAACACGAATCCTTGTAATCGACGATGAAGAGTCGATTCGTTACGCCGTGGACGCTGGTCTTGATTTTCTGGGCGATTTTAACGTCCATTTCGCTGAGGACGGGGTAAAAGGCATCGCAGGCCTTAAAGAGCTGTCACCCGATCTTGTACTTGTTGATCTTATGCTGCCATCGGCAAGCGGCATGGAAGTCCTCGAAGCTATACGTAAAGACCCCGATATCACGCGCCCTAGAAGGGCTGTGTTGATGACCGGTCATGTGAATCCAGTTGAAGATCAACATATGGCTGACATCGGTATCGATCGAGTTCTATCGAAACCGTTCAAGCTCGAACAGCTTAAGAAAGCTTTGTTCGATTGACCATAAATATAGGTAATACACCCCCTGAATCATTTGTGGGGTTAGTCCATAATTCCGACTGAACACGTTGCAGACACGATTTGATGTGTCGTTCGAAGTGAATCGCCTCATATCAGGCGGCCGCAATTCAGGAGTGGACTAAGAGCTAGTAGCCGAAGATGACGTTGCGACACGAGACGCCGTTGTTGCCATGCTCGAAGAATTAGGCATAACCGATGTAGTGACTGTGTACAACGGCGAGCTCGCGCTCAAAGCAATCGAGGAACGTAAGTTTGGCGTCCTACTTCTCGACCTGATGATGCCAAAAGTCGACGGCTACGAAGTACTACGAGCGCTTCGCACAGGCAAATATCAACGTCCGGATCGGGTGATAGTTATGAGCGCTCACGCTCAACCGGCTGAGCTTGACGGTCTTATTGCACTAGGCGCCGACGCGTTTATGCCCAAGCCCTTCACACTGGACGATCTGGAAAAAATTCTGTCTTAGTGTGATCGGGGATCATCTCCCTCATCTGCACTACCAGTTAGATCTACTTACTTTGCTTGGACGATGTCCAGCTCAGGCAACTCAGCCAGCACGCCACGCTCTACCGCCATCGTGAACAGCTTGGTTAGGGCTTCCCTGCCCTCTTCCCCCATATCGACAGTGTCGTCGTTTACGTACATACGAACGAATTTCTTGCCATCGTCGGGGTCAATACCGCGGCCAAATCCCAAGGCGTACTCAAGCGCATCGTCTTCATGATTTCGGGCATAAACGATGCTTTCAAGCGATGCATCGGCAATCGTTTGGGCAAGTTTTTCACCGATGTGGCGGCTGACAAGATCAACTCCCAACGGGATCGGTAAGCCTGTCGCCTCGTGCCATTTTTCGCCGAGGTTCATTATTCCGTGATATCCAAGTTTTTCGTACAGAATCTGCCCTTCGTGAAGCAGAATTCCGACATCAGCTCGACCGTCTTCGATCGCCGGTCCGACGTCGTCAAAGTCGACGAACACGGGCACGCAGTTCTTTGGTCCAAAAATTTGGAACAACAGCCATGAAGTGGTGAAACGACCCGGCACTGCAACACGCTTGCCCTCGAGATCCGCCTCGGTTATCGGCTTTACGGAAACAACCATCGGGCCGTAGTTGCGCCCAATCGACGATCCACACGACATGATTCTGTAATGCTTGGCAACATCTGGGTACCGTGCAGCCGAAATTGCCGTCACCGGAAGCTTCCCAGTTTCAGCCAGGACGTTAAGCGACTCGATGTCTTCCATATGGTGAGCGAGCGAGTAGCCCGGAATCTCCACAATCTTCTTCTCCATCGCAAAAAACATAAACGCGTCGTCTGCGTCAGGGCTGTGCCCAAAAGTGATCGTGTTGTCTTTGATAGTCATGATGTTTCTTATTGGTGGGGTGATATTGAGTTACTTGACTGGAGTCAGCTCAGCCTCTGAGCCTTCAACAATTTCGTAGTTTGTAAGCCGCTGAATCGGCGAGTATCCCGCTTCCGAGATCATCTCTCGCACTTCATCTTCGGTCGTTCGGTTGTAGAACCCAGCGGCAAGCATGACGTTCTCGTCAAAGAGAGTCCCGCCAAAGTCATCGGCACCGAACCGCAGTGCGATCTGGCCGGTCTTCTTGCCTTCCGAAAACCACGACGCCTGGATGTGCGGAATGTTGTCGAGCATGATGCGTGAGAGCGCAATAATCCTCAGGTACTGGTTCGGCCCGGCCTCTTCTTCAACTAGTTTCGCCAAGGCGGTGTTGTCCTTCTTGTAGGACCACGGGATAAACGCCGTAAAACCACCGTCATTGCCGTTTTTCAGCGCCTCGTCCTGAACACGCCTGATGTGTTCTAGCGATTCGATCACGTGGTGATCCTTTTCGACGTGGCCATACATCATCGTTGCGGTCGTCTTGAATCCAACTCTGTGAGCTGCCTCGTGAACTTCGGTCCATTGATCTACGGTGTCCTTCGGCTTGAATCTCGACACAGTGGCCTTTACTTCGTTCGAGAGGATCTCAGAACCACCACCGGGCATCGAACGCTGTCCTGCGTCCCAGAGCGCTGTAAACACCTGCTCGTAGTCCATCTCAGAGACTTCGGTCATCCGGACGATCTCAGGAGCCGACCAATAGTGCGGCGTGACGTCTGGAAAACGCTTCTTGGTTTCGGACACCATTTCAACGTAGTAGTCGAGTTGAAGCTCCGAGTTCAGACCGCCCTGCATCAACACAGTACGTACGCCGCTCTTACGAGCACGTTCAATCTTGTCCATGATCTGCTCAACCGTGTAGGTGTACGCAGAAGGGTCGTTCGGGTCAGTGCGATAGAACGCACAGAATGAACAATAGGCGTCGCAAAGGTTCGTGTAGTTGAGGTTGGTGTCGACTACGTATGAAACGCTCTTGTTCGGATTGTGATGCTGACGCCAGAAGTCGGCGAGCGGAACCAGATCTAGCAGCTCGGCCTCTTGCATCAGCCACAGGCCTTCTTCGCTTGAAATGCGCTGGCCTGAAAAGACTTTTTCGGTAATTTGCTTAAGCATTGTTTCTTTACATCGATCGTCGATTACGACGTCGATACGGCCTTTGTTTCAACCTGCTTGGTATCAGGGCTAGGTGGTCGCCACATGGGCAACAAATCAAGTCGTCGCTGGAATTCTTGCTGGCCTCGTCGCTCTTTCGGGCCAAGAAAATATGTGAAATTTCGAATGTAATCGGCAACATCGGATTTCGGCATGGCCTCGGTCGCTCGCTGCTGGCTAATCTTGAGAATCGAAATATCGTCGGTCGAACTCTGAGTCGCCTTCGCTATCAATCGGTCTAACTGATTTGCGGTTTCTCGTGGCACGTCTGTTCGAATCACCCACTCGGCAAAAACGAACGGTAAGCCCGTCAGTGTCTTCCATGCTGTACCGAGGTCGTAAATGTAGGGGTAAATTGTCTGCGATCGTCGCTCTAGTGCCGGGTCACCGATCCAAAGCGCTGCGTCATGTTGATCATCTGTTTCCACGAATTCATGACCAGAAACGTTCCATAAATCGGCAAACAGAACCCTCATTAGTTGGATTGAGGTTGCCGTGTGAGAAGTCACTGCTATCCGTTTGCCAGAAAGTTGATCGACTGGATAGTGAGAGAACAAAAACACGCTCTTTGCTGACCCATCACAAGCTATCCCGAGATTTCCGAGCGATCGTACTTGATCCCCGAGCCGAAATATTTCCGCGATCGGTAGCGGGCCAGCAACCAAATCCCCACGCTCAACGGCAGCAGCCATCGCACGCGGCGGCATAGCTACCAGATCGCAGGATCCGACAGGAAGATTGCGATAAAACACTTCCGAATTGAGATAAGTCATGTGCCCTACTCTCAAAACATCATTGTTGGATTGATTAGTGGTCATACACTCGAATCTCGTTGTACAGAGCGTCTCGCTCAACTGGAATCCGACGTGCATCTCGAATGAACGAGGCCATCTTCTCTCTCGCCTGACCAGCCGGTGAATCGGCGAGTGCGGCGTGAGCAATTCGTTCTTTGCCAATCGTGCCATCAAGGTCGTTGGCTCCGAAGTTCAGTCCGATGCTGGCGGTAGCCTCACCAAGCATCACCCAGTAGGCCTTGATGTACTTGATGTTGTCGAGCATCAGTCGTGCCGCTGCGATCATCTTGAGATCGTCCATCGCCGGAGTGTGACGAGGTCGCAGCTTGGTCATACCCACTTGGTACTCCAGTGGAATGAACGCCAGGAATCCACCCGTTTCGTCCTGAATGTTGCGCAGACGAATCAGGTGTTCGATCCGTTCTTCGAATGTTTCGATGTGCCCGTACAACAGCGTGCAGTTTGTCGGGATGCCCATTCGGTGGGCGGTTTTATGAATCTCGGCCCATCGATCGGCGTTTGCCTTGCCGGGGAGCAGAATCTTGTGAACCCGCGATGAGAACACTTCGGCGCCGCCACCGGGCATCGACTGTAGGCCCGCTTCTTTCAGGATGGCCAATGACTCTTCAGGCGACACTTTCCATCGACGCTGGAAGTAGTCGATTTCCGAAGCCGTAAATCCCTTGATCTGAACATGCGGAGCCTTCTTGTGAATCTCCCTAACCATCTCGACGTAGTACTCGAATGGCCATGTCGGGTGGTGTCCACCAACTATATGAATCTCGTGAATATCGTCGTCAACGTGATCGAGAATCTCTTCGAGTGACATCTCGTAAGCGTCTTTATCCCCCGGCTTCTTTGCGAAGTCGCAGAATTTACAGCTGAGCACGCAGATGTTCGTCGGATTTACGTGACGGTTCAGGACAAAGTAGACCTTGTCGCCAGTAACGCGCTTCTTGGCGAAATCGGCCATACGACCGACACCGGCTAGATCGTCGGTGTCAAGTAGCGTCACGCCTTCTGAACTAGATAGACGCTCGCCCGCCTGTACCTTGTCCCAAATCGGGAACAAGCGCTTATCGACTAGATTGATATCGACCTTAAGATCGGGGTCGGCTACTTCCAGTATCGTGACCATTTAGAATCCACTTTCTTCACTATTTCGGGGTCCATAACCAGCGGTTTCTGGTAACCCTGTTTCCATGTCGCATCAATACCCATCGCACCTGAATAAACCGGTGCGATTCCTCTGAATTCCGCACGTGAGAACATCACGTCAAGCACTGCATCGAATCTCGTAAATATGCCCCACAGCAAGTTCTCGTCATCATCGATATCGACATCTGCCGAAACCGCAACAACGATCTTCACGCTGCCGAGTAGAGGGTTGTCGATCAGCTTCTGGATGACCTCCCTGCCGTTGCCAGTTGTTTGAACAACCAGCATCGTTTTGCCAACCAAACGGTGCTTCACGATTCCAGGAGCGATCGCCCCGATGTTCGCTGGCAGCGCTACTGCGGTTGGAGCCCCTTCGCCGAGCGGACCGCCGGTAGCGTCAAGGATCATCTTTGATCCCTTATGAAGCGCTTCACCAGTGAAGTCCAACGTATCGGCAGCAGTCCTGGCGATGAGATGAAAATCCTGCTCAGGATCGAAGTTACGGCGAATCGCCTGTATCACCTGCCGGTAATCCCTCGGGTTCACATCGGGACCAACCAGAATCAAGTTCTTAGTCAGTGAAAGCTGGCCATCACCGAGTATTCCAAGTGCGGTTTTGATCGCCTCACGCTGATATCGGGCATCAACCGACACCACCAACAGATTGTGAAAACCTGCCTCGTAGTAGGCCCACATGTCTTTGACTTCGTGCCGAATGAGCCGCATCAACGGCGTTAGTGCCAACTGGGCGGCATCACCGAGATAACGGTCCTCTTGAGGGGGTATGCCAACAACGGTTGCCGGGAAGATGGGGTTCTTCCGCCGGGTCATTCGAGTCATTTCGAATACCGGGTGATCGCCAGCCGCTGAATAGTGACCGAAGTGATCACCGAACGGGCCTTCGAGTCGGCGAACCCTCGGGCGGACAATACCCTCGAACACGAACTCTGCGTGTGCGGGTACTTTCATATCGATCGTCTTCGCTCTCGTAAGCGGAGTTCGCTGGCCACGAACGATTCCTGAGAACGCCACCTCATCGAGACCTTCTGGCAACGGCATGATCGCCGCGAGAATCAGGGAAGGATCGCCACCAACGGCGACCGCCATCTCGAGCGGCTTGCCCATTTTTTCGGCGATCTGGTAGTGGAATCCACCACCCTTCTGGATCTGCATGTGCATGCCTGTGGTCTGCTGGTCGTAGACCTGCATTCGGTACATGCCCATGTTTCCAGCACCGGTGTTTGGATCTTTGCTCATTACGAGCGGAAGCGTGAAAAATCGTCCGCCGTCTTCGGGCCAGCATTTCAATATCGGCAATTGATCGAGCTGCGGATCTTCAACAACCTGCTGCGAGAGTGCACGCCGAGTGTTTTTCGGCCTGATCTTGAGCAATCGCCACCCAGTTTTTCTGTTTCGCCAGAACGATCCCAAACTCGGCGGGTTCACATCTTCCATAAACCGCACGATGTCCTCGCCGAGTGCTTCAGCAGGACGACCCAGTGCAAGTTCGATTCGCCTTATCGACGCCATCGAATTGATCACCAGCGGGTATTTAGAGCCTTTGACGTTCTCGAACAGCAGCGCAGGAAGGTTTTCGTTCACAGCACGTGTTGCTATCTCGGTTACCTCAAGCTCGGCGTCCACCTCTTCGGTCACTCGATGAAGTTCGCCTTCTTTTTCGAGCATCGAAAGAAACGATTGGAGATCAGTGAATGCCAACTACTGGATTCCTTCTTCTGAGTACGAAGTTGGCTCAGGGCCGAGCCACGGCTTCATTACGGGCGACGCTATTCCCAGAGACGCCAGAATTCGGCCGGCAACCATGTCGATTAGGTCGTTGATATTTTGAGGTCGGTGGTAAAAACCGGGGGAAGCAGGAAGAACGATTGCCCCTGCTTCTGTCACAGCCGTCATATTTCGCAGATGAATGAGGCTCAGGGGCATCTCTCGAGGCACCAAAACCAGTCGCCTGCGCTCTTTCAAACAAACGTCGGCAGCTCGTTCCAAAAGACCGTTAGATATGCCGTGTGCGATTCGCCCCAACGTACCGCCAGAACATGGCACGACCGCCATGCCGTCTATATGGAATGATCCCGATGCGATTGACGATGCAACGTCCTTGTGATGATACATCTCCAGATTACCGTCGGCATCACTAGCCTGCGCCCATTCGAGAACTGCCGGAGTATCGGCTTCGGTATTACCGGTCAACACGAGATTTTCTTCGACTTCGAGCACCTTGCGCCCTGCCTCGGTGATCACGGCTTTAACATCGTGACCCGCAAGCAGCATCTGTTCAAGGACGCGTCGTGCGTATGGAGCGCCACTGGCTCCGGCTATTCCAAGTACATAAACGCCCATCAGATCACCTCGCCGATTACTACAAATACGCCGAATACCAGTGCGATAACGCCGTTCATTGTGAAGAACGCCATGTTCAATTTTGATAAATCGCTCGATGAAACAAGCGACTGCTCGTAGGCCAACAGCAAGGCTGCAGCGGCCACTCCAACAAAGTACAAAGCGCCGACACCCATCACCAAACCGGCAGCAGCGAGTAACACCACTGCGGAAACGTGCAGCAACCGCGAAATCACGAGTGCAGTTGGAATTCCAAATTTGGCAGGAATCGAATGCAAACCCTGTTCCCGATCAACCTTGTAATCAGCTGTTGCATAAAGAACATCAAATCCAGCAACCCACACCATCGAACCAACACCGATTACTACGAAGCCAAACGGCATGGTGCCAGTGAGAGCCAATGACACTGCCGGGGGGACAATGAGATACACAGCACCCATACCGAAATGGGCGAGCCATGTGAATCGTTTGAGATACGGATAGCCGATCATCACCGCCAGAGGAATAATCGCCAACGGCCAGGTAATTGGATCCAGCTGCGATGTCGCCCCAGCAAATACCAGTCCGGCAACGGCCATGTAAGAAATCATTGCCTTGCGGCTGATCGTCCCAGCCGGAATTGCCCGTGTCACCGTACGGGGGTTACGAGCGTCGATTTCAGCGTCGATCAACCGATTTGCAGCCATTCCGAAAGTCCGCATACCAACCATCGCCACAAGAACCCACAGCAGCCCAATCAGATCAGGCTTACCGCTTGCTGAAAGAAATGCCGCAAGTATTGCGAACGGAAGCGCAAATACAGAGTGCTCGAACTTGATCGCTTCAAGAAAAAGAGCCAGTCGTCGCCAGCCGGGGAATCCGCTTCGGGTCGCTTCGTTCGTCATTTGGCCACCGCGTTGACTGATGAAAATTTTGACGCTGTGTTTTGCCCAACTACCGATGCAACGAGGATTCTTTTCAATTCAGAGCCCACGTCTTTTGGTGAGGCACCGCCAGAGAACAGCCAGTGCACCACAACTTCGTTTACGGCCCCAAGCCAGACCCGTGAGGCGAGATCGGTGTTCAGGTGATCGATTTGCCCGGCTTTTCGAGCTTCATCCAGATGTTTGCCAATAACCCCGGCGAATCGATCGAACATTTCTGCCCGTTTCGCTTCAAACGGATTTCCCATGCTGTAGCCCTGGGTAATCAGCAACCGAGCCAATCGCTTCTGTACCGACAACGCCGAAAGCACGGCTCCAAGTGCGGCTTCAGCAGCTTCGAGGGGCGATTCAGCTTTCGCCGCTGCCTTCTCGGCTCGAGCCACAAGCTTGTTGGCCAGCCGGTCCATTACTGCGAAAAATAGAACTTCTTTGCTGGGAAAGTGGAAGTACAATCCGCCCTTCGACATCGAAGTACGCTTGCCGATTTCATCGACTAATGCATCGTGATAGCCGTTGTCTGCGAATACAGCTTCAGCGGCTTCGAGTATGCGTTCGCGGGTTTGGGTACGCTGTTTTGTTGACGATTCAGACAAGATGGGTAGGGTTCGAAATATGCTCATCAACCGACCGACCAGTCGGTTTGTACACGAACAGTCTATCGCCGTAATTTCGCCCCGGCAATCCGCCATGCGCACTTCTGCACCCCGATCCCAGTTGTACACCTACGGGGCGAGGTCTAGTCTTCACGAAGAACACATGACTACCGACCTTACAAACATCCCACCCGACTTCCGCGTACTAGTTTCAGGCGTGCGTGGGCCGGAAGGCCCTGCGATCGACTCACAGGGTCAATTGCATCTCGTGAGCGCAGAGGATGCTGCGATTGTCCGAGTGTCGAACGAAGGCGATCTCACACAAGTAGCCGAGACAGACGGACGCCCCAATGGTTTGCTGTTCAACAAGGCTGGCGAAATGTTCGTTGCCGACGCTGAACTAAAAGCAATCCTGCGAATCGGCCCCAACGGCAAATCCGAAGTATTTGTCGACAACTACGAAGGAACTGCACTCGGTGGTCCTAACGACTTGTGCTTCCTGCCCAATGGCGACCTGCTGTTCACCGATCCCGTGCGGCGCCCACAGCCCGATCCCGCTATCAGCCCGGTCTACCGAGTAACTCCCGAAGGAAAAGTCACGGCATTCGCCAACGAACTCGCTTATCCAAACGGAATCGCTGTATCGACAGATGGAACGCAGGTTTACGTTTCGGAAAGCCGTGCCCAACGTTTGGTTGCTTTCAAAATCGATGAGTCCGGTCAGCTGCTCGATCAGATTCTTATTCGAAGATTTAGGGAGCCGGGCAATCCCGACGGCATGGCCGTAGATGTTGAAGGCAATATTTTGCAGACACTCCCGGGAATCAAAGCGATTGCCTATGTCAGTGCGGCCGGTGAACTACTCGAACTGTTTCATGTGCCTGATTGGGCACCAGCGAACCTGGCCTTTGGTGGCGATGACATGAGAACAGTATTCGTTTGCGGATCCGCTCAAAATTCCATCTACCAATTTCGTCATCCGGTAGCTGGCGTACCACTGTTTTAATCAGGTTCAGCGATTAGTCGACAGTCCCACTCAGCGCCGCTTGAACTCGCGTTCCAGATCGTTCACATTCAACTGAACGATCGTTGGTCGTCCATGAGGGCAGGTGTTGGGTCGCTCGGTTCGCTCAAGCTGACGAATAAGATCCTTACACTCGTCAATCGAAAGAACCTGCCCTGCCCTTATCGACGAGTGACAGGCAATCGTCGCCAGCATACGGTTGCGCCATGTTTCGCCGGTACCGCCCTCACTCAGCTCATCGAGGACCCGAACGAATACCTGCCCGACTCCATCGCCGCTGGCTCTCGTAGCAAGCGAGGCGGGAACACTTCGCACGATCAAGCTGTTGGTGCCGAACTCTTCTACGCCCCACCCGACTCTGTTCAGCTCTTCGAGATGCTCTTGAACGGTGGTCATCGCTCCGGGTCCAAGATCAACGGTCGCTGCTTCAAGCAACGGTTGTGACTCGGATGCGTTCTCATCAAATCGTTTCTGCACCCGCTCGAACATCACACGTTCATGCCCAGCATGCTGGTCGATGAGATAAATACCATCTGGTCCTTCAGCGTGAATATAAGTCTCGTGCGACTGACCAATTACTCGCAATACCGGGAGAGTCTCTTTTGGAGTGCCGGTTGTAGGCGATGTCGCCGACGTTTCGCTCTGCGACTCTGGTAAACGAGACTGTTCGACTATTGCTGAAGGATCAGGCCACTGTGTAAACCCGGACCCAGATTCAGAAGATGACGTTGATTGGACTCCAACGCCGCCTGGAGCGTTGTTCCGAACGGTTCCGGGTGTTCTAAAAAGACCGACCGATCCTGCGGCTCGTCCTGCACCAAGCTCATGTACCGGGGCAGACGCCGACAACACACCTCTTACAGCTCGCTGCACGACCGAATAAACAAGATCCTCCCGTAGGAAACGTACTTCGGCTTTGGCCGGGTGAACGTTGGCATCGACATCGTCGAGTGGCGTGCGAATTCGAGCGATAGCAATCGGAAATCTCCGCTCAGGAAGAAATCCGTGATACGCCTGCTCTATGGCGTACGACAGTCGGCGCGACTGTATCCAGCGCCCATTTACGGAGATTGTCATATACGTGCGATTCGATCGGTTCAGCGAGGGTGAACTAACCAATCCATCAACTGAAAATGCTGCCGAGTCGTCGGATTCAAGCTCAAGCATCTGATCGGCCACTTTGGGTCCGTACACTCCCGAAACAGCGTCCACCAGCTTCCCTGAACCGATCGTTTTCAACCGTTCACGACCATCGGCGCTGAGGCTGATCGCCACGTTCGGGTACACCAGTGCAAGTGATGCCAGCATCGATTGGATTCGAGATAGTTCGCGCCCTGGCGAGCCAAGAAACTTTAGCCGGGCAGGTACATTCTTGAACAGACCTGCAACTTCGATTCGAGTGCCCTGAGGAGCACCAGCAGCTTCGATCGGACTTGTTTTGCCGAAATCGACCAGGTATCTGGCCCCGGCGTCTGCATTCGAATGCCGGGAAATCGCTTCGACTCTCGCCACAGATGCGATCGAAGGCAGCGCTTCTCCCCTAAATCCGAGCGTGCCAATGGCGATCAGGTCGGATGATTCATCGATCTTAGAGGTGGCAAATCGCTCGAACGCAATTGAAAGTTCATCAGCGGGAATGCCCTGCCCGTTATCGACAACCGTGATCGATTGCGCCCCGCCACCAACTATGTGCACGTCGATACGTGTTGAGCCTGCATCCAGTGAGTTCTCAACCAGTTCTTTCACGACCGATGCCGGACGCTCGATCACCTCACCCGCGGCGATACGGGAGGCAAGATCGTCACTAAGAACCTGAATCGGCATTTATTGAAAAGTACTCGGTGCTGTCTGGGCTAGCGGGTAATTGGCGAACAGCGAGAAATGAAGTTTACTTGCAGCCCCGCCAAAAGTTGCCTGTTACTGCTGGTGAACATCGCCCAACGGTGCAGCAACAATCACAATCGGCGGATCTTGTCGGTCAGCACTGTGTAGCCGATGGCCGCGACAAGTAGCCCACCACCGGCAATAGCGAACGCCACTCGCACGTCCAAAAACGCTGTGATGAACCCCAGTGGAATCGCTCCAAGTGGAATTAGGCCAAAGTTCATCATGTACACGCCCATCACTCGGCCCCGATGTTCATCGTCAGTCTGCTCCATGATGAGCGACGAGTTGAGAGCGCGCCGGCCAGAATCACCAACCCCTAAGACGACCATTATCACGAGTGCAATGGGGTATGAAGTTGTGAATGCCGCGAGAAGTATTGCTCCGCCAGACAACATGCTCGTGATCAGCAACACCCAGCCGCGACGACTATCTTTTGACAGACCGGCGATTACAAGTGAACCAAATAACGCACCAACCCCGATCATGCTAAGCATCAAACCAAGTGCTTCTACCTTGAGTTTGAACACTTCTTCGATTTGCACCGGCAGAAGCGTTCTGAACGGCATTGCAAGCAGCGCTGTACTCAATGCCACAAGAAGCAGCATCAACACCGTTCGATTCTGCTTGGTGTAAACCAGTCCTTCCTTGATATCGATCCACATCCGACGTTTCAAGTTCGCGACTGGAGCCATATTCGGAACCCAGTTGGTGAGAATGAACGCAATCACCGTCAAACCCGCCATCACAAAGTAGGTGGGGCCCGGGCCGAATTGACCGTATATCACCCCCCCAATACCGGGTGCAGCAATCGTCATCAGCGACATACCAGACGAATTGAGGGCCACAGCGTTAGTTAGCTGTTCTTCATCCACTAGCTGTCCAATAATTGCCTGACGAGCTGGCATGAGGAACGCCCAAATTGTGCCCTGCATTACCGATGCTGCGACAAGGTGGTAAACCGTGATCGTGCCTGTCGTAATCGAAATCCCGACCATCAAAATAATGGCCAGCATTCCTATCTGACCAAGCTGAATGATCTTTTTACGAGAATATCGATCTGCAACCGCTCCGCCGTACAACGAAAGCAACAAAATCGGAGGAGCAAATCCGGCACCAACAACTACGACAGCGATCGGCGATTTAGTTAGTTCCCAGGTTAGGTAACCACGGGCAAGCATCTGGACGTTTATCGCCGCCATCAGCAGCAGCATGCCGAAAAATAAGTGACGGAACCCAGGTTCACCTAAAGAAGAAAAAGTTCGTGCCAGCACCCGGTTACGCTTCGTTCCAGCACTGGGAGTGCTGGGGTTGGCGTCTGATGTGGGTTTGGTTACTGACAAATTTTGCGGCTATCTGCTTGCAGGATTCGTGAGTGTGAACTGTTCGAGAATTTGTGCAACTTACTGAATTCGCCTGATTCGAGGCAACAAAAACATCGAGAGCACAGCGAATCCAGTCAACAACACTGCCACTACCGTAACCGACGGTCGGGCTCCGAATTCTTTCATAGCGTAACCAAGAGGCAACATCCCGAGCGGAAGCATGCCAAATGTCATCATTAATACACTCATGACCCTGGCTCGATATTCGTCACTGGTGTTCTCCATCATTACACTCTGCCCAAGAGCCCATCGCGCCTGCTCAGCGAGACCCATTCCAACCATACCCACAATGCCTGCAGCGTAAACGGGAACTCCCACGATCAACCCCAATGACAAACCGGCAAGCAAAGCTCCTCCAAGAACGATCCAGCCGCGATGCTGCCCAGCTCTCAAATTCGCGATAGATATCGAACCGACCAAACCACCCAAGCCTAGTGCAGTTAGAAGCAGCCCGATATCCGATGGTTCCGAGCCATAAACGTCCACCGCATACACCTGAACAAGCATCCGGAACGGCATCGAAAGCACCGCAACAATCACTCCATAAATCATCAGGTTTAATACAAGCTTGTTCTTACCGATATATTTGAATCCGGCAACGATGTTTTCCATCACGGAAATACCCGATGAATCGGCACTAGGGTGCATCTTCGGAACAAGCGAAGTAAAGATAACGGCGCTCAGCATCACAGCACTAACGATCATATATACGTATTCGGGACCGATTACTTCATACAGAACACCGGCCAATGCCGGGGCAACCAAGGTCATCATGCTCATTGCCATCGCATTCAAGGCGAACGCGTTTGGCAGTTGATCCTTCCCGACAAGGGATGGAATTGCGGCCTGTCGAGCGGGCATTTGGAGAGCGAACATAGCTCCTTGAAGAACCGAAACAGTGAGCAGATGCCCCCACGCCAGATTTCCGGTGAACATCAGCACAGCAACAGCACCTGCAAGAAGGCCGTTGCCAGCCTGAGACAACTGGATAAGCAACCGACGCTCCATACGATCGCCCAGTACTCCACCGTACAGCGAAACGATCAACAAACTCGGAGCAAATCCCAACCCGACAAGTCCCGTGATCAAGGCATCATCGGTCATCTGGTACACAAGGATTCCACGGGCAACCATCTGCATCTGGAATCCACCCATGGCAAAAACCATGCCCAGCCAGAGCATACGGAAATCGCGATGTTGGATAACCGTTTCGAACGTGTGGTAAAAAGAGCGGCCTACAATACCGAATCTGGGCGCGGGCCCTCGCGGTCGCGATTGATCTCCATCAATCGTGACTTCACGCTGATCTGGCGGATTCTCTACTGCCAATTTGCCCTCGAAATACACTCGGCGCCCACACAGGGACGCCCAGCCACGAAGGGTACTCCTGAAATACCCCTCAGGTGTCCATCAATCTCGATTGATATGCCTTCAAACCGGTCGCTCCTTTAGTACACTTCGTGACCTAACGAACTGCCTGCAACGAAGGATTTTATGGATGACTGAATCGTGTACTTTGACCGAACCAACGATCGAAGACGTTCTACTGGCGAGATCGGCGATTGAAAACTACGTCACCCACACTCCGCTGCGACACTACCCCGTGCTGTCCGAGCTTCTCGACGCAGATGTCTGGGTAAAGCACGAAAATTTCCAGTTGCTTGGGGCATTCAAAGTACGAGGTGGAATAAATCTCGTATCTCAGATGTCGCAAAGCGAACGAGATCAAGGTTTTGTTACTGCATCATCGGGAAATCACGGGCAATCGATCGCTTACGCGGCCAAGACCTTCGGGGCAGCCTGCACAGTCGTGCTGCCGGAAGGCGCCAATACCGCAAAAGCTGCGGCAATTGCCTCGCTGAGAGCAAAGGTGATATTTCACGGCGATGTTTTCGAACGGTCCCGCGAACACGCCGAACAAATAGCGAACAACACGGGAATGCGATTCGTACACGCAGCCAACGAACCGGCACTCATCGCCGGAGTTGCGACCTACACCGTTGAGGTTCACGAGGATCTGAAAGATATCGATGTATTGGTAGTTCCAATCGGAGCCGGCTCTGGAGCCTCAGGTGCATGCATCGTTACCGACGCACTATCGTCTTCCACACATGTAGTAGGTGTTCAGGCAGCAAAAGCGCCGGCGGCTTTTCACGCATGGAATTCGGGCGACTTCGGCATCTACCCGATGTCGACGATTGCCGAAGGACTTGCGACCGAGGGCGCGTACACGCTCCCAATTGGAATACTTCGAAACCGATTGAAGGAATTCGTGCTGGTCGAAGACTCAGAGATTAGTTCGGCGATCAAACAGTACGTTCACGCAACTAGAACGCTGGTAGAACACGCCGGAGCGGCTTCACTTGCGGGTGCTATCAAAATAAAAGATCAGTTACGTGGCAAGCGAGTTGTACTGATTGCGAGTGGTGGGAATATCACTACCGACCAGTTGAAAATCGTGCTGGACTAAGTACGGTCTAGTCGCTGCCGCCTAGTGTCTGAATTTCCTGTTCGATGACATGAACGCGGGCGTAATCCTCTCGATACATGGCGAACGCCCGTTCGAGATAAAGCTGAGCCCGTTTGGAGGAATCTTCACTACCGCCAGTAGCGGCTTCGATAAGTAGGTCGATTCGGCGGTTCTCCGGAACATGATTGCCGATAGCGCGAATCTTGGCTTCGCTTTCGCTTGCGCCTGTAGTATCACCACCGCTTGATTCGTACTGGAATCTCCCCATCAATGTTGTGAGTTCGGTGAGCAGGTCTGGCTCCGACATCATGCTGTAGATCACGTCGTTGACGTTCGTATTTTCTGGTGCCGTTTCCAGACTAGAACTTCCGTCAGCACTTTCAACCTGTTGAGGGGACGACTCACCCCGAACCCCGGCATGGCTATCGTACTGCGATGCGTATTCAGACGAAATAATCGCAACAACTTCCATCAGCGCAGTTACGTCGTCAAGTTTCGCAACACCGCCGTACAGCAGGTCATCACCGCGATTCGCGGCCGTCTCGCGCAGCCACTTTTCTGAAGGAACCATCTCGGGTGCTGGCGGGAATGCGAATGACGACATCTCGCCCGATCCCAGCTGCTCGACCTGCCCTGCCAGAAATGGTGGTACGTATTTGCTTATATCAACAGATACCGGCAGGATCACGATGTACGATGCACCGACTCGATCCGGGTTCGATCCATCTTGGAAATAGATCAGTGCATGACCCTTGGGTTTCGCCGGGTCGCCGATGTGATATTCCAGTGTCATGTGTACAGATTAGCCTCTAAACCCCCGAAATGCAGTCGAGATTAGCGGTGGGGGCGATTAACATCTTACTTCTGGTTATTCTGAGCGAAACCGCTTTCGAAGCAAATCGCGGCACAATGTTGCGGTGATCTGGAGCAATAAAACGAGCATCTACAGTCTGGCTGCAAAGCCACTTATTTTCAGGTTCCCACCCGAAGGCGCCCACAAACTCGCTGAAACGGCGCTTACGATTCCAGGGGTCTGGAACGCATTTCGGCTTGCAAATGGTGCTCAAAAAGCTGAACTTGCAACAGAAATTGCCGGTATTTCACTGCCAACTCCAGTCGGTATGGCTGCTGGGTTCGACAAAGACTGCAAGGTGCTCGGATCAGTATTAAACCTTGGCTTCGGATTTGTGACAGGTGGCACCGTGACTCTTGCAGCACGCCCCGGCAACCCCAAGCCTCGCATGATTCGGCTACCCGATCAAAAAGCTGTAATGAACTCGCTCGGATTTCCTGGCCAAGGTCTAGAACCAGCACTGAAGCGGCTCAATAAGGCGAGCAAATACAAGAGTCGTGTTCTGGTGAGCATCGCCGGAACGATCGAAGACGAAATTTTCGAATGTCTGCGTCGTACTCAGCCGTTAGTGGCGGGAATCGAACTAAACATCAGCAGTCCTAACACCGCAGGTCTTCGAATATTCCATGAGCCGGCAAGATTGCGTGGCCTAATCGAAGGACTGGTTTCTGAAAAACAGGTCCCCCTGTTTGTGAAATTGCCACCATGGCCCCGGGATACCGAAAATCGCTCAGAAATTCTCACACTTGCCGAAACGGCTGTCGATGCCGGAGTTGACGGTCTGGTTATTGCCAACACCCACCCGATTGAAAGCAACAGGCTGCAAGTTGGACGAGGTGGACTGAGCGGTGCTCCACTGTTCGAGCACACCGAGCTCATGATTGCTGATGTTCAGGCGAGGATTCAGGGTCAGGCCCAGATCATCGCCTGCGGAGGTGTGACGACCGCTGAGCATGTGTGGCTACTGCTGGCCAAGGGAGCATCCGCAATTCAGCTATACACATCGTTTATTTACGAAGGACCGGGTCTACCTGCCCGGATCAACAAGCGACTCGTGAAATTGATGGACGCAGCCGGCATCTCATCGATCGCCGATATCGCCGATACCCCGCCTGTGATCTAGTAGCGGTTATCGCTAACGAGAAGCCAACAATGCATCTATCTCTGCTCGGCTGCCCATCGCCTCTTGTGCGCCGTCTCTGCCCACGCACACTGCACCAGACGCCATTCCCAATCGAGCCGCGTCGAGCAAACTCATCCCCGAAGCGATACCGACGCCAAAGCCGCCGTTAAACGCGTCTCCTGCGGCAACGGTCGCAACCACATCAACGTTGTAAGGATCAAGTAATTCAGAAACACCGTCAGATTCGACCCAAGCGCCCTGATCTCCAAGCGTCACAATCACAGTTTCAATGCCGCTATTACGAATCTTCACCGCTGCCAATTTGGCCGTAGCGGAATCAATCACTTCGATTCCAGCCATCGACGATGCTTCGCCTTGGTTTGGCGTTAGAACCGTCACCGAGTCATAGAACCCGTCAGGAACTTCGCGAACCGGAGCAGGATCTAACACGACCATGACACCGGCCTTCGCAGCAACGTCTATTGAAGCTTTGGTTGCTGGCAATGGAACCTCTTGCTGGCAAAGCAACACGCCAGCACCAGCAAGTGCCCCGATGACGTCGTTAGATTGCTGCGTATCGCAAAGTGCGTTTGCTCCGTAGACCGGATTCACGTGATTTTCGCCGTCCGGAAGAATAAAAATCACTGCTATTCCAGATGCGATGTTCTCGGTGCTCCTCAGAAGCGAAGTATCGATACCCTCGTTTCGCATGAAGTTGGCCATCTCCTCGCCAAATCCATCGTCACCAATCCGGCCAACCATCTTCACTGTGCCCGGACTTTGGGCGAGTCGAGCGGCAGCAACGGCCTGATTGCCGCCCTTGCCACCCGGCGTTGTGTAGAACCGGGTTCCTTCGGCAGTTTCCCCCGGGCCCGCCAATCGTGGCGTGTCCACGATTAGATCCATGTTTAGCCCACCGAGAACGATTACATCTTTCAAAAAATTATGCCTGTTTACCTAAGAGTGACTAACTAACCGTTAATTTACTGCGAGCGGCTAGTGGATTGGAGCACCAAATCTACCAGCCTCAGACAACGATTCAAGGAATTTAACCAGGCCTGAATCTTCAGGAGTGGCAATTATCTGGTCAGCCGAAGAAATAGCATCTTGATGCCCGCCTTCGATCGCTACTCCCAGCCCCGCCCACTCGATCATCGATTGGTCGCCTTTGCCATCGCCAACTGCGATCACTGCAGACCGATCAATGCCAAATGTCTCGGCTAAATGGGCAACCGCGTGATCTTTTCCGGCCCCGATTGCCTCGACCTCGCAGAACATCGGCAACGAGTGAGTCACCAACGCCGTGCCGTTTAGTTGTCGGTGAAGCTTTTCCACCAACGGGCCAATAATCTCAGGCTCACCCACCCCGACAATAGCGGTTGGCGATTTGTCAGCCATGGCGAGTAGCGATTCCGTATCACGAATGCTCACGCCCATTCTTTGACCATACGCGTCTGTCCAATCAGAACGTTTCTCGACCCACACATCGTCTCCAAGAAACATCATCACTTCGGGAACGCTCGCCGTGAGACCATCTATCGCCTTCCGCGTAATTTCCTCATCGAGACGAACGTGCCGGATGGACGTTTTTGAAGCTTGGTCGAACGTCATAGCTCCCTGAAAACAAATGACCGGACCGGAAGCTCCAGCCTGTTCGGTAATTCGCATAGCGGGCACCAGCGTTCTTCCTGTCGCAATCGAAACAATGGCCCCCAAAGATTGAACCCGAGCTATCGCATTGATCAGTTCAGGCTTAACGATTCGGTCTTCACCGATTATCGTGCCATCGATATCCAGCGCTACTAGGGAGTAGATTGAACTGCCTTCATTTGTATCGTTGTCAAAAACCACAGTAATAGCTAACCCTCGAAGACCATATTCGTGAGAATCAAACCAAACCCTCGATTCGTTATTTTCCTGATCTTCTTGATCATATTTATGTACGTAATGTCACTTGTTTTCGCTACTGACGCCGGTAGTTGATAATTGAGTTTTTACGGCACTGCGAATGAACGAAGGCCAGATCACCAGCGCAAGAACCGTAAGCACCAAGCCAGCCACCGAAATAGCCGTCACAGCGTTACCAGCACCCCACCAAACCGCGAGGCCTCCAACGATCAGGGCACCAAACGGCCCCGTTCCAATCGACGCTGCAAGCACTCCCAGCACTCTTCCACGAATTTCCGCTGGAGTGGAAGTGATAACGATGATGCTCTGCATCGTTGCGAATCCCGACATTGAGAATCCACCGATCATCAAGATTGGAAGGGCCATCCAGTACGAAGGCGAGAGCGAAAATCCAAGAATAGATGTAAGGAACAAGACCGACCCGAATGCATAAATCCTTGTGTACCCGCCAGGACGGGCCTTTACTGCGATCACCAGCGAACCAATCGTCGCTCCCAACCCCTCAGTGGCCAGCAATATACCGATCAGCAACGGCCCGATCATGAGCGATTCTGCCCCGATCACAGGCACCATGTGCTGGTATGGGAATCCAAATATGTTCATCACAACCGTGATAATCAACGTAACCGTGATTATGCGATCAGCTCGAACATGCCTCAACCCTTCGCCTAAATTGGCGAAGTAGCCTAATCGAGGTCCCTGCCTCACCGCTGGAGCCACATACGGAAGCGAAAACGCCAGTAGCGAGCCAGCGCTGAACAAAATAGCCCCGGTAAAATACGCTGCTTCCACACCGACAGTTGCAAGAAACGCGCCGGCACCGAGAGGTCCGATTACTCTCGAGAAATTGCTGCTCGCCATGTCGATGCCAATTGCTGTCGATATGCCATCGGCCCCAACCGCATCCCCAATCATCGCTCTGCGAACCGGGAAGTCTGTCGACCACATCACGCCAGCGAGCGTCGCACCCACGCAGATGTGCCACAGTTCGATCTGACCTGTAATAACGAGCAACCCCATGACCAAATAAACGACCGATAACGAAGCCATCGCACTGCCAAGCAGCATTTTTCGGTTCACTCGGTCAGATACGAGCCCGATAGACGGTCCGAGCAGGAACATCGGGATCATGCGAAGGAACCCGACTATAGCGACCCAGAATGGCGAACCGGTGAGTTCGAAAACGTAGATTCCAAGCGCAACCGTTTCCATCCAACGCATTGTTGCCGACGTTATTCCAATGCCCCAAAGTCGTCTGTACGACGGATTGGAAATTACTGATTTAAATCGATTGGAAGAACGTCCGTCTAACGGCCTGGTTGGGTTGGTCAACTAGTAGCCCACTTGGGCGCCGAATTGGTTCGTATCGAAACTTCTCGGCCTTCGGCATCCAAATCCCCAAATGCCTCATCCCAGATGCCAACTTTATTCCCCCGAGCCTGGCGTTCCATCTCAGTAAGGTAGTCGCTGTACCTAATATTTGGCTGTACAGATTCGGCCGTGCCTAGGCCGTTCAATATCAACGCAGCGTTGATCATGATGTTGTCGAGGAATACATAACGCATCAAGCGGCCCTGATCGTCTGAATCAAGCTGATCGGCCTCCAGCATTACGGTTTTCCCGTCGATCCAGGCCTGGGTGACTTCACCCGCGAAATCGTAAAACGGATGACCGAATGGCGGTGACTCGATACCGATTAATCTAACGGTCTGTTCGCCATCTCCAGAACTGATAACTATGGTGCGGCCATCGATGACACGCAGCACAGTTGCTGTTATCCACTCGGGTGCCCTTTCTTGAGGTGAATCGTCACCACCAAATAACGGACTCAGAACTCCAAGCGACAGCGAGGCCAAAATCACCAGTGAAACCACGACGATGGCGACTTTCCAAACCATCCCGCCCACGCTTCGACCACCGACAGTGTGCCCTGACTCGTAGCCTTCCCACGATCGGTCTATATCGTTCTGAGAAGGACCATAGACCTTGTTGACGAGATCATCATCGTCGATCTCCTCGGGGGGTTCGTTATCTGGGTATTCTGGGGGCCGTTGCATTGTGTTCGTATTCGTTTTCGACTAGTCGGTTGAGTCGTCGAACAAGCCTAGCTGCCCGGCAAGCGATTCGGGTTCAGTGATCGACACTTCTGTGATCAGACTTTCATCGTCGTTTTTATATGAATTGACTAGCGTAGACACCGGATGAGATTGAAGAATTTCGTTCGCAGACGGCATAAGAATGGGTTGTAACCTGTCTGCCTCAGTTGTCGCTGGGTCAAGCCACAACGCTACGGTTTCTTCATCAAGAATCGCTGGCATTCGATCGTGAATAGACGACATGAACTCATTGGCTTCCGTGGTGATGATCGCGCACGATTCAACCGTTTCACCGTGCTCGTTTATCCATGAGTCGTATATGGCAGCGAACCGGAATATTTCGCCATCTTTCGGAGTGATGTACATCGGCTGCTTCGATCCGTCGGTTTTCTTCCACTCAAAGAATCCGTTCACTGGAACGACTCCCCTGCTCCGCTTGAACGGGCCTCGCCACATTCCCGACTCTGCCAGCCGGTCGTCTCGTGCATTGAATGTGCTTCGAGGTAGCTTATCGGCCTTAGCCCAGCTCGGAACTAGCCCCCAACGCATGGGTCTTGCGACCGGTCGGCCATCCTCGTTGACGATAGTCACAACATCTTGCGTAGGCCGAATATTGAATCGAGATCCAAGATCGGGTCGTCGAGCAATCAAATCGCCAACTCCGGCGCGCTCAACTCCCCCGCCACCCATCAACTGGTAGCGAACTCCGCCGACATAGACATAAACAAAAGCGCCGCACATGTGACAAGTCTACGATGTGCGGCGCTTGTTCATACCCAATTTACAAACGGCTACGAACTGAACTGCTCGTCGCGCCACGAATAGATCGGCTCCCAGGCAATCACATCTTTCACATTCTGAATCGAAAGCGGGGCTTCGAATCCGTCGAATTCTTTCTTGAGCGGAACGTCGGGGTAAACCGTCTTGATCGCTTCCATCGTTGGGATATTCAGCATTGTGTCCTTGGCATTCAGGAAGAATCGGTGGTGACCGTTCCAATTCTCGTTCACGACCGACTGAACGCAGGCCCGTGCGGCATCACGAATGTGCAAGTACGTCCAGAACCCCTGACAGCGAGTCCACGGATCCGTGATCGGATTCGCTTGGAGATGGGTGAAGTACGCGTCATCCCACATGCCATTAAACCTCATGCTTGCGATCGCCATCCACGGAGATCGACGTGAGAACGCCTGACCGATCTCTTCACCAAGCCACTTGGCGATCGAGTATGGATCTTCAGAGCGTGTGTAAACGTCCTGGTCGAGCGGGAAGTACTCCGGCGGCTTAACTTCCTTCGGCGCCCATCTAGCTGCCGTTCCCATGGCTCCAACAGCGTTGTAGGAAGATCCAAGCGCAACACGCTTCACCTTGAGCTGTTCGGCGGCTCGGCACACGTTCCACATCGACATCGTGTTCGTGCGTACAACGTCCTCTTCAACATAGTTCGCTGCGCTGGGACGTGAAGCGAGTGAAATCACTGCATCACAGCCGTCCATTGCCGAAATCACCTGTCCGTAGTCCGAAATTTCAACCTCGAAGAATGTCGGGGTGGTCGGCCAGTTTTCCCGCATCGCCACAGCAGCGTCGGCACTGGCAAGTTGACCGGTTGTCCCGCTGTGACCCAAATTGCTGGTCATGCGGAACTTGTCGGCATTGATCACTTCGTGTCCGAGCTTGTACAACTCATCGATCACGTAATGACCAACGATTCCCGATCCGCCAGTTACTAGTACTTTCATGTTTAGATTTCCCGAATATTTCAATGTTGGCCTGATTTAGGCCTGATTTAGGACTGGCCGGGTCTGAACGCGAGTCGAGCCCGCTTTCACGAGCTCGACTCAATTTACAGTCTGTTTCGCCATCAGGCGTGACAGAAGTCAGAGACTTCTGACTAAACAGGCATCGTGCGTCCGGTCTTCTTTCGACCGTAAGCCGCCCATTCCTCGGTTGCGCCCATCATCTTGACCTTCACAACGTCGATCGAGTAGTCGACCCGCTGTTCCATGGTCATGTTCTCATCAGCCCAGCTTGCGTAGAAGCCAATGCCCTTGCGAGTGAGAGCTGCGTTGATCTTATCTCGCGCATCATTCATGTCTTGCGGGTACGGAGGGTCGTGTGCATCCGGGTGACCAAGTGACATTCCCATGTCGCCAGGTCCCCACTCAGCAAACGCAATGCCAGGAACTTCGACGATTTCGTCAACATTATCGAGACAGTACTTATCTTCGATTTTCAAACCCAGAATCAGCTCGCCATCCGGGTTTAATGGCCACGGGTCAGCGACCTTGGAGTACTCAGCTGTTGAAAGTCCCCAGATTTCGTTTGCGGGCCTCTGACCACCAGCACCACGAAGACCCTCACCAATCACGTCGCGATCAATCTCCTGGAACGGATATCGAGTGATCTGCACAAATGCTGCCACCGATGCTGCCGTGCGAGTGTGGGTGTGAAGAATTCCGTGCACTCCAGCACTCAGAACGTGCCGAGCCTGCCATGCGTTGTATCGCACTTCTTCCGGCGTAATTGCGTTCGAAGGAAGCGTGCAAAGCACTGTCGGTGTCAGGTGACCACTTGGTGTCGGGCCACCGTCCTTCAAACCTCGCATGTAGTTGGTCAGCCCAACCGTGTCGAAGGGGTGATGTTCAAAGTCCATCATCAGCATGTCGGCCCAAGTCTGTGAGTCTTTCACGCCGGCTTCGTACGTTAGTTCGGTTGGGTGGGTAGCGTAGAAAGGCTGCCCCTGTTCGAGCAACTCAATGCACTTGTTAATTCTCTTCGCCAATATGAATCTCCTGCTTTAGTCGCTTGTCAGTCGCCACGTAATGTCTAGTTCCCCGGTAATTCCGCGGAACCAATCAATAACTTCAGGGTGATACGGAATTCCGTTCTCACGTCGTTCGATTTCCTCTTCGTGCTCGGGCAGACCTGCGTACATAACGCGTTCTTTTCCTGGAATCGGCGGCGTGCTCTTGATCTCATTCATGTAGATGTCCATATCGTTCTTGAATTCTTCAAGATCGGCGAACGCCTCAATGTTGTAAGCGACGAAGTGATGAGCCGCACCGCCTCTGCGGTTTGGTCCTGCACCCGTTGAACCCAGAAGAGTGCACATAACCTCAACCCATAGGGCCATGCTCGAACCCTTGTGAGCGCCGCCCTCGCGAGTACCGCCAGTAGGCAGCATGAAGAACTCGTCAGGTACAGGGCTTTCTTCCATGATCGGAACGCCATCGGCATCTGCGATCCATCCCGGTGCAACATCGACTCCAAGGCGTTTCGCCAGGGCAATCTTGTTTCCTGCTACCGAGCTCATGGATGCGTCGAAAATAAACGGTGCTTCGCTATTGGTCGGCACCGCGACAGCGATCGGGTTAAGCCCAAACATCGGCTTAGCGCCGTCAACGGGCAGCACGGTCATCCCACCGGTGGTCATTGCGATACCGATCATGCCATGTTCCAACGCCATGGCTGCGTGATAGGCGGCAGCACCGAAGTGTCGGCCATTGTTCGCAGTGATCGTTCCAATGCCGTAAATTTTGGCTCGTTCAATAGCCATTTCCATTGCCATTGGGCCCACAACAAGGCCATGACCGCCATCACAGTCTAGCGTCGCTGCGGCTGGCATCTCTCGAATAATTTTAGGATTCGGAGTGGGGTTGATCCCGCCCTTAGCGAACTGCTCGACGTAACTGCGCAGCATGTTCGACACACCGTGGGTTTCAATACCCCGTATGTCGGCGTAAACAAGCACTTCTGCAGCTTTGTCAGCATCGTCAGCAGGCATGCCCATCTTCAAGAAAATATCGGTCACAGTCGCCATCATGTCGTCAATATCGACATGGACTGCTACATCGCTCGGTACATGAAATCGCTCCAGCAAATTGGGCTGTCCTTTTCTAAATTAAATTCATCCTGCTCGCGGCTTCAGATTTGCCGGGCCAACGCGTGCGGTTGAACTTGGAAAACCGTCGGAGTATACGCCTGTGGTTGCGGACTAAGAGGGGTTACGCGAACACATTGCTGCAAATAATCGTTGATTTTAGTGTTCATTAACTTGCCGCGAGCGCCAGACAGGCTTAAATTTTGTCGAGCGATTTAATTAACAAATTCCCAAAACGGAGAATTTACGAAAATGCCCCAGGGCCTAACTACTGTTTTTACCGAACCGGGTAAACCGTTCGAGTTGATAACACTTCCAACTCCGGAAATTGAAACCGGCGGAATACTTATCAAGAACACCGACGCAGTGATTTGCGGATCGGATTTGCACGTGTGGCGTGGCGATGGAGATGGCCCACCGCTGTCGAAACGCCGCATTCTCGGGCACGAGTTCACAGGCGTTGTTCACTCTCTGGGCAAAGGTATAAATACCGACTCGCTCCGACGACCACTCAAAGAGGGCGATCGAGTTGCCTTCCCGTTCTTCTTCCCGTGCCACCGCTGCTACCACTGCATCCGGGGCGAACATCACGCCTGTACGTTCAGGTCACGCCGCAACATGGTTGGGCTCGACGATTACGCCTACTGTGATGGTGGAATGGCTGAATACTTTTACATGCAGCCTGGCCACTACGCCTACAAGGTTCCAGACGAGCTGCCAAGCGAATCGATCCCAGCTGTGAACTGTGCGTTGGCGCAGGTTCTGTTCGGACTCGAGCGCGTTGGTATTTCGTTTAGTGACACCGTTGTAATTCAGGGTGCTGGCGGTCTTGGTATCTACGCCACCGCAGTTGCAGCTGAGCGCGGTGCAAGCCAGATCATCGTCATCGATGGTCAGCAGAACCGACTCGATCGCGCATTAAAGTGCGGCGCAACATCGACGATTTCGATGAATGAGTACCCGACTGCAGAATCACGCGTCGAACGTGTACGTGAGCTGACTCGCGGCATTGGCGCCGACATCGTGGTTGAAGTCGTTGGAGTCGCAGCAGCGACTTACGAAGGACTCGACATGGTCCGCATCAACGGGTCGTATCTCGACATTGGAAACATTGGCGGCGGAAGCCTCACGATTCCTGCGGGCAAGGTAATTGGAAACCAGACCAAATGGGTCGGTACCGTTCACTACAACCCATGGGTGATCGAAGCTGCGCTGCAGTTCCTCGTGAAGACCAAGGACAAGTACCAGCTGATGGACGTTGTTTCCGATACATTCGCGCTCGATCAGGTGAACGAAGCCTTCGAGTTCGCCGAATGGCACGGCAAGGACGACGGAACTCAGGCGCAACGTGTTGCCCTACACATGGACTAGTTCCAAACGAAATTAACTAAAAAGCGGCGGGAGAAATCCCGCCGCTTTTTTATTTACCCTATTTCTCGACCAAAGTGGAGAGACCCTCGATGGCTGGGTGGTCGTGGAGCCGTCAGACCGTACTAAGCCTTGTAACGCTCTCGCAGTTCAGCGTAAATCTTTTCCGTCTGAATAGTCCCAAGTGCCAACGTGCTCGAAACGTTCATCATCTGATAGCCCTCACCAATCCAGCGTCGACAATCATCGACATCGCCGAACGTGGTCGCCAAATACTTGCCAGTGCCTTTGATTCGGGCCGCAACATCGATCATGATGTTCTCGACCTTCGAGTTGTGAATATCACCGCTGATACCCAGAGAAGCCGAAAGATCCGTTGGGCCAACCAGAAGAACTTCGTATCCGGGAATAGCCAGGATTTCATCGAGATTCTCGTAAGCCTCGACGCTCTCCATCTGGAGCATCAGGATCGTCTCGTCGTTGGCATTATCGATAATGTCCTGCTGACTCAGACCGAGATACCCGGCAAAGAATGGTGCGATTCCTCGCATTCCGATCGGCGGATACTTCGCCCAGTGAACGGCGTTTTTTGCGTCGTCTGGAGTATCTATCTGCGGCACCATCACGCCAACAGCGCCAACGTCGTAGGCCTTCTTGATATCGCCCGGGTTGTTGTAAGGAATTCGAATGACCGGCGCACTGCCGTTCTCTCGTCCTTGAACACAGATAGTGCCAACCGATTCAAATCCTGCTGGCGAGTGCTCCTGATCGATCCAAACCCAGTCGGCACCGGTCTGATAAATAGACTGGGCGACGAAGGGTTCACGGGTAAACATACTGGTTCCGAGAACTGGATTTCCGGAAGCTAATTTCTGTCGAACATCACTTGGATACATCGTTGTTTTACACCTGAAAAATAACTAAACGGCGGTGAGTAGCGGGCGCATCTTACGCCCTTGTTCAACGTGTATGGGAATTATTCGGGCCGTCGAGCAACCATCCAGAGGTGAATCTCTTTCTCGCCCTCACTATTGGGATCATCGGAAACTTCCACAATGTCCGATTCGATAACGAATCCTGCGTCGACAATCATCTTCCGGTAGATGTCAGGTTCGAAACCGCTCCAGTACATAGGCGCACCAAACCAATCTTCTTCGATGTACTTCTCGTCACCTGATCGGTTGAACGTAGCGACAAACAACCCACCGGGCCTAAGCCACGAGAGTATGGATCTGAACAGCTCGAATTGCCGATCACGAGGTACATGGATGATCGAGTAAAACGCAACGACCCCGTCGAAGGCGCGTTCAGGAAACTCGACCGTCGACATGTCAGCGTGCAGGAAGAGAGGGCCGGCAACGTTTTGACGAGCTTTTTCGATCTGCTTTTGAGAAAAGCCCAGTGCGGGGACATCGAACTTCTGGGCAAGTTTCCGCGTTGTTGGCAAGCCGTTACCGCAGCCCAGTTCAAGAACGCTGCCACCGGGCTTGATTCCGTCAAGAATCAGCCGTTCATATTTCTCGACTACCGCACTGGGTTCGCTGCGGTAGTGCCTGTAATACTCATCGCCAACAGCATCGTAACTCGTGGCGACTTTGGCCACGAAATCTTGCGATTCAGACTTATCAGTCACTCTCACCTGCCGATTGATCGGGGCCTTAAAGACTCAAATCAACGGATCGCCCTGATTCCGCCGATTTGTACAGCGCCTCAAGTACGGCAACGTTGCGGAGACCGTCTTCTGCCGGGTAGTCAGGCTTCTTGCCTGTCAGTACGCATTCCGAGAATTCATCGAACTGCACAACAAACCTGTACGGCGCTGGTGTGGCGATTATCTCGGTGTGCTCACCGTTTCGTCCATCACCAGTTTTGATGATGAGCGGTCCGGAATCGTCGAACATCCCCGGAATCTCAATCCGACCCTTGGAGCCATCGATCGTTATGAAGCAACGGAACGGCTGCTCCATGTTGGTCGTTATGTTGCCTATCGCGCCGTTCGCAAATTTCATCGTCCCTGAGAAAGTAGTGTCGATGCCCCAATTTCCAGAATCATGTGAAGTTCCGCGCACCTGTACCGGCTCGGCCGACATCACAAACCGAGTGGCGTAAACGGCATACGAGCCTGCATCCCACAATGCCCCACCAGCCAACTCCTGCGAAAATCGCACATTTCCATCGGGTTCAGCGATGTTGAAGCACAATGCCGAATCGATCGTTTGAATCTCGCCAATCGCACCCTCAGCAATCAACAGGCGCGCCTTGCGCATGTGGGGATTCCATCGGTGGGTAAACGCCTCTACTAACACCACGTTGTTTGCGTTCGCAGCGTCGATCATTCGTTGGCACTCTTCAGCCGAGACAGCCATCGGCTTCTCGCACAGAATGTGCTTACCTGCTTCAGCAGCCTTGATCGTCCATTCACAGTGCATACCGTTCGGCAGACCGTTTACGATCGCATCTATCCCCGAATCAGCAAGCTGCTCTTCATACGATCCATACCAACGCTCAATACCATGCTCTTTCGCTGCTGCCTCGGCCTTCGCCGCGGTTCGTGAAGAAACCGAAACGATCTCAGAATTACTCGATTCACGAGAAGCGAGAAGATGGGCGTTCAGCCCAATCTGTGCGGTTGATAACAGACCATATCGAACGACGTCTTGCGGCATGAAGTGCTCCGAGCATCAAAAGTAAAATGTGGGTGGACGGGGAATGATAACGCCCCACCGGGCAATGTAATGCTCAGACAGTCATCGGCAGCTCGATTTGCCCCAAATTAAAAGTCCCCTAGGGACCCTATTCGCCGAATATGTATGATTTGCCGGGGTCGACTGACCTGCCCCCCTCAAACGTGTCCATCTGAAAGATCAGATAATGGACAAATTGAAGGGAGGCAGAAATCGTGGCCGAAGCACTTCGATCAGCATTTGGTTAATCACTAACTTTGTGCCCGTT
>Ga0209089_10000300_pt1 | contig 46419 bp, 49 predicted proteins | sample ArcticOcean_MG_C_FD_187431 | JGI IMG/M metagenome (GOLD analysis project Ga0209089, IMG submission 187431) | Marine microbial communities from western Arctic Ocean - ArcticOcean_MG_CB2_150 (SPAdes) (version 2) | ecosystem: Environmental > Aquatic > Marine > Oceanic | place: Arctic Ocean: Canada...
ACATATCTGATGCCTTTGATGCGCCGTATTTAAGCTCCCTCGGTGAAAAAGGAACATTGCATGATCTCATGAATGAGAAAGTGACAATCTTAAGTTTCATATATACAAAGTGTGAAGACATAAACGGCTGTCCTTTGGCAGCTTTTGTAATGAGCCAAATCCAGAAGCAAATCAAGCGCCCTGAAGCAGTTCAATTTATAAGTTATAGCTTTGATATAAAAAACGATACGCCGCATGTCCTAGAGAATTATGCACAATCCTTTCGAGCTGATGGGGCGAGGTGGGAGTTCTTAACAGCTCCAAACTCTAAACAACTGGGAAAACTACTACAGCACTATAACCAAACTGTACAAATCTCAGAGGAAGGCACCTACTCTCATATGTTGAGAGTCTTTCTGATAGATGACAAAAAAAAAATACGTAACATTTACAGTACTGCATTTTTGCATGCCGATACTATAACTAATGATATTGAAACATTGCTAAGCGAGGACGATGCTGCCGTCCCTACTCAAACGAAGAGGCTTCTCATCTCCTTCGCAAAAGGACCTTCGAATCAGAAATATTTACCCACAACAGGCCTTCCGAACAAGCGACGTTATAATTCAGAGGGATCCCTCGAAGAGCTAGAGGAACTTGGAAGACAGTTGTTCTTCGATAGAAGACTGTCTCATAACGGGACCTTGTCTTGCGGTATGTGCCATATACCTCAGCAAGGCTTTACCTCGAATCAACTCGCTACCGCCGTAGGTATAGAAGGACGGACAGTAAAAAGAAATGCGCCAACTCTACTCAATGTCTCATACCTAGCCTCGTTATTCCATGATTCTCGAGAGAGTAGTCTAGAACAACAAATATGGGGTCCGCTGCTAGCCCACAATGAAATGGCAAACCCCTCGATAGACTTCGTAATAACAAGCATAGAAGCTAACCCGCATTATAAAATAGCGTTCAGTAAGCTGTTTGAAGAAGGAATTACCATGAGAACAATTGGTAAAGCTATCGCTGCATACGAACACACGCTCGTCGCAGCAAATAGTCGCTTCGACCGTCATATGTTCGCGGGAGAGAATAACGTACTCACTAAGCAAGAAAAAAACGGACACAAAATTTTTACGGGAAAAGGACGATGCTCTAGTTGCCACCTTATTCACTCTGATGCCGCATTGTTTACTGATGAGCTACTCCATAACACAGGAGTGGGTTATCAGAAGGCAATGACAAACAGTGACTCTTTTGTTACAGCCAAGATAGCGCGCGGTGTAGACCTTAGCTACGATATAACTTATGTATCTCCCTCCGCTGAAGCGCCTCCCAGCGACCTAGGCAGATATGAAATAACGCAAGACCCTCTCGATAGATGGAAATTCCGAACGCCAACTTTGAGGAATATTGAGCTTACGGCCCCTTACATGCACGACGGGTCTTTAGGGACTCTTAGAGAAGTGGTCGATTTTTACAACAAAGGGGGATTCTCTAATCCGTTACTAGATCCTCTCATACAACCTCTATCGCTAACGGATACTGAGGAACAACATCTTGTAGCTTTCCTTAGAAGCTTGACGAGCACACATATAAGCAGCATCGTTAACAGAGCTATTCAGACAACAAATCATTCACAATCTTTAACGAACAATGAATAATATAAATATTTACATAATATCTTCCCCTAATATGGAGAGCCGATGTGTCGTTACATAGAAATAAAATCTGGGCAAAGCTCTACTTGATCATTTTGACTGTAACTTTGTTTTTCTTTTGTGTGCCCAGCTTTTCAGCCTCAACACAATCTCCAGTAGCCTATTTCATAAATCTTCAAGACCGCGACAAAATACCCACTACGTTTATAGTTCAATTTGGACTGAAGGGAATGGGAATAGCGCCCGCTGGTATCGATTACCCCAATACAGGACACCACCACCTGCTAATAGATTATGAAGGCATGCCTAATTTACAAAACCCTCTTGGGGCTAACGACAGCATTAAACACTATGGGAAAGGTCAAACCGAAGCATTATTAACGCTAAGCCTAGGAACTCATACGCTGCAACTTATACTCGGAGATCATAGGCACGTACCTTTAAATCCTCTGGTGAGCTCTGAAAAGATCACGATAGAGGTTTCGCAAGATATAAACTAACCCGTCAGTAAAAATACTACTGATACATTCTAGTGAAATTCGCGACAGATTCCATCACAGCATCGAATGCATCTACATGGGGCGAATGCCCACACTCTAAGACCTCATGATGGCGGACTAAGCTAACGACTGTTTGTCGAATTTTCTCGACATGCCAATTAGTGTTATACGGGTCATCAACTCCCCTGAACATTAACAGAGGAATATTTATGCCGGGTAGATATTTTTCAATGTTCCAGTCAGCAAACAACGGGTTTACCCATGCCCCACTCCACCCTAGGAACGCACAATCCGTGTTTTCTCCATGATATTTTTTTAACTGCCCTCGCAATCCACCTGACCGATACAACGCGACAGCTTCCTCAATCTGCTCTACGCACTTCTGCTCCGCGACCAAGTGAGGAGCCAGCAATATGAGTCCTTTCAAGTTGGGCTGCGGATTAGAACCCGCGTAAATTATACCTATAGATGCACCATCGCTATGGCCCAATAGAAAATGCTCCTCTATATTCATTTTTTCGAGAACAAACGGAAGAACTTCCAGAGCTTCTCTAGTGTGAAAGTTTAGAGGGCGAGGCAACTCTATCGCGCTTGAACCTCCGTAGCCTGAACGAGAGTATGCGAAAACACTTAGCCCTGTTTCTTGGGCTAGCCTTTCCGGAAAATCCTTCCACATTGAAACGCAACCTAACCCTTCGTGCAACAATACTATTGTAGAACGAGTAGATTTTTTTTTGATGAATTTGTACTCTAGCTCAACATCATCGACAGAAAGGAAAGCCAACGCGATCTGTTCCTCAATTACCAAGAAGTCCCTCGGCCGAAGCCCATTCGAGTCCCTCCGCCATCGCCATCTCGAACTTATCAAACATTTCATTGATCTGATCAGAAGTAATAATCAAGGGCGGGCAAAAAGCTAAGGCATCCCCGATCGCACGGATGATAAGGCCATGTTCTTGCGACAACTTTGCGATTTTTGCACCCATTTGGCCCGGTACTCGAAATCCTGATTTGCTCGTCTTATCAGCAACCAACTCAACGGCCCCTATCAATCCAGTGCCCCTAGATTCTCCTACCAAAGGATGGTCGGTTAATCGTCCCAAACGCTCTTGAAATTGTGAGGAGAGTCCTGCCGCTTTTTCAAATAATTTATCCCTTTCATATATTTCGAGGGTCTTAAGGCCTACTGCACAAGCTACAGGATGGCCGCTATAAGTATATCCATGACCAAATGCTCCCATTTCAGGGGAGGCATCCAAAAATGCGTCATACATCTCGTCCTTAACCACAACTGCACTAAGCGGTTGATAGGCGGATGTTAGCGCCTTGGCAAGAGAAATTGAATCAGGCACCAAATTGTAAGTGTCCGCTCCAAAAGGTTTTCCCGTACGACCAAAACCGCAAATGACTTCGTCGTCTATAAAAAGTATATCGTGTTTTTTTAGAATCACCTGAATCTTGTCAAAGTAAGTTTTGGGAGGAAGAATCACTCCGCCCGCCCCCATTATCGGCTCTGCTATAAAAGCCGCAATAGTATCCGCACCCTCAGACTGAATCAGTCTCTCTAGGCTAACGGCCATACGAGTTGCAAACTCCTCCTCGCTTTCCCCATCCTGTCCATAACGCCAAAAGTGTGGAAAGTCCGTATGAAGAAAACGCCCGTTAGCAAGGGGTAAATCAAAACCAACATGAGACTGTGGGGTTCCTGTAAGGCTTCCGGCTGCCAAGGTAATCCCATGATAGCCTTTGATCCGGCTAATGATTTTCTTTTTTTCAGGACGCTCAGTGACATTATTGTAATACCATGCCAATTTTATTTGCGTATCATTCGCATCAGATCCTGAATTACCGAAAAACACTTTTGCATTTTTTAACGGAAGCATTTCCTTGAGCTTCTCCGCAAGAAGAATGCCAGGCTCATGACCTTTTCCTGTAAAAGTATGGGCGTATGAAAGTTTCTTGATTTGATCATATGCGACCTGTGCCAGCTCTTCATTGCCGTATCCTAGTGCTGTACACCATAATCCGGCAACGCCTTCAATATATTGTTTCCCAGAGTAGTCGTAGATATAAATTCCTTCAGCATGATCCATGATCATAGGACCAAACTCGTGCAACTGGCTTAAATGTGTCTGACCATGGAACACGCTTTGCAAATCTCGGTCCGCTAAATTACTCAACTGACTACTCATTCACGATCTCCTTTCTTAGTCATTTAAAACTCTATTACGCTAAAAGAATTTGGCATATAAAATTCTGACAAACGTATAATTAACCCACATACATGATATTTGCTACAAATAGTAATTCATATTATCTTAGACCGATAGTCCGCCCCACGAATCGACTGCTACCTGAACTTTTATGAACTTCATGTACTTCCTTAATTTTCAACATACTGCTCGCTGGAATATCGGCGAGTTTCCGCGTTTGCAAAGACACATGAAGCAATAAAAACTCCGCTTCCGCAACGGCATAGTCTTTCTCGGCATGACACATTTGTTGATAAATATGGATCCGTCTCTCGTCGAAATCCAATAGTACCGTATTCATGCGGATAGGATCTCCGCGGAACAGTTCATTTTCATAATCAAGACTTGAACTCCCCACAAATATGCTTCCTTCGCCCTCCGCAGTATAACCCCAGCCTAACCCTAAGTAGTCGAATAGCGGACAGCTACCTTCGTCAAAAGCTGAGACATAATGAGCCATATTCATATGGCCATTCAGATCAAGCCATTCGTCCCTGACAAAAGAGCTTCCAGGATATGGCGAAGGGATCGTTTGTTCAGGAAATAATTCCATATCTAACTCGATAGAAATAAATCATAAGAGAGACTAGGATAGAGTCTAACCATTTTGTGACAAAGACAAAGCTTGATCTATATCCCATAGAATATCGTCCAGTGTCTCAAGCCCCACTGAAATCCTAACCATATCGGGAGAGATACCCGCAGACAACTGTTGCTCTTCAGACATCTGCCGATGCGTCGTCGATGCGGGATGGATAACTAGGGTTTTAGCATCTCCAATATTAGCTAAATGGCTTAAAAACTGTACCGATTCAATGAACTTGGCCCCAGCCGCGGCGCCTCCTTTAACTCCAAAAGCCAGCACACCGCTAGCCCCTTTTGGCATATATTTTTCTTTCAAAGAATAATACTTGTCAGTTTGCAATCCTGGATACTTGACCCAATTAATAAGTTCATGTCCTTCTAAAAACTTCGCTACAGCCAGCGCATTCACACAATGCCGCTCCATACGAACAGGCAAGGTCTCAATCCCTTGTAGCAGAAGGAAGCTATTAAAAGGACTTAAAGTAGGGCCTAATATACGCAACTGTTCTAGCCGTGCCCTCATCGTATAACCGAAATCGCCAAAGGTCTCATAAAACCTCACACCATGATATCCCTCAGAGGGCTCTGTCATACCTGGAAAATTCCCGTTGTCCCAAGGAAACTTTCCAGATTCAACAATAACACCCCCGATAGTCGTCCCATGACCACCTAGGAACTTTGTTGCCGAATGTATAGCGATGTCGGCACCCCATTCAAATGGACGACAGATATAGGGAGTTGGAAAAGTGTTGTCAACCATTAAAGGTATTCCAAAAGAATGCGCGATATCAGATACCACTGCGATATCTAATACATTCATTGTAGGGTTACCGATGGTCTCTCCATAAACAACCTTAGTATTCGGCTTTATGGCGGAGACCATATCTTCCATATTATCAGGGTCAACAAGCGTCACATCGATTCCCATACGCTTAAAATTAAAATCAAAGAGGGAGTGAGTTCCTCCATATAGCGTCTTCACTGCCACCACATGATCACCAGCCTCACACAAGGTAAGTAATGCAATTGTTGAAGCGGCCATACCAGAGCTTACAGCCAATGCAGCAGTACCTGCCTCAAGTGAAGCAATACGCTCCTCAAACACAGCATTGGTTGGGTTGCTGAGCCGACTATAGATATTACCAAAAGTCTGCAAATTAAATAAACTAGCAGCATGATCCGGATCGTCAAATACAAATGAGGACGTCTGATAGATAGGTACAGCTCTGGCACCCGTAGCTTCATCAGGGATATGTCCAGCATGGAGGCACAAAGTTTCTATTCCAAATTCACGATCCACTTAGTCAAGACATCCTTTCTTTTTTTGCTCTAATGTGGGGGTGATTGATGTCGTCTGGAACTTATAACTCCAGTATTGACTCCACAATAATTTAGGCCTCCAAACAATCGTGCGTGCTCTATCTTTACACATCGATCGACGATAACGTCCAATCCTCGATCAACCGCGTTTTGGGCTGATTTCAGATCTATTATCCCTAGCTGCATCCACATACATTTACCATTAATGGCTAAGGCATCTTCTAGGATCCCAGGAATCTCTTCAACTTGTCTAAAGCAGTCGACGATATCAATTTCAATGGGAATGTCGCGCAAGCTTGCGTAACATTTTTCTCCCAACACTTCGGTATAATTCGGATTAACTGGAATAATCTTGTAACCATGACTTTGCATATATTTCGCAGCAAAATTACTCGGTCGCTCCCAGCTTTTTGAAAGGCCCACTATAGCTATTGTGCGGGCGCTGCCTAAAATCTTTCTCAACAACTTAAAGTCACCTCGTGCGTCCTCAGCGTTCACGAACTAATCCCGCACTAATCTCTTGAACGCTCCTACAGCCAGACAACGCCATATCCCTGGCAAATTCTTCACGTAAAATCAACAAAGCCTTAGCGACACCTTTCTCCCCGCCTGCACCCAATCCAAACAAATAGGGTCTTCCAATCATGCATGCGGTCGCACCTAGCGCCAAAGCTTTTAGTACATCCGTTCCACGGCGAATTCCTCCATCTACAATGATTTCAACACGATCGCCAACAGCTGAAACAACTTCGGGCAACAGCATTATCGGGGAGATCGTATGATCAAGCTGGCGTCCCCCGTGATTAGATAAAATAACAGCCGTGGCCCCCATATCAGCGGCCTTGATAGCGTCTTCCACACAAGAAATCCCTTTGAGCGCAAATGGACCATCCCATTCTTTCAGTATTTCCGCAGCACTGTCCCAACTCATAGTCGGATCAAACTGTTCATTCAAATACTCAACTAATGTTGTTACTTCCTCGCCAGATACTGGGGCTTTATGGATCACATTAGCCAACTGGAATTCACCCGATAAAAGGTATTTAATCGACCAGATGGGATGTAGAAAAAATGAAAGCCAGCTGGATAAAGTAAGTTTAGGCGGAACCGCCATACCAGAATAAAGGTCTCTTTCTCGATTACCGGCAACCGGAACATCGATGGTCAAACAAAGTCCTTTATATCCAGCCGCACGAGATCGCTCAATCAACTCGGAAACCAGTGCTCTGTCTTTGAATGCGTATAACTGAAACCATTTAGCGCCATCCGTATGGTCAGCAACCTCTTCTATGGAGTACGTACTCATCGTGGAAAGCGAATAAACAGTTCCTGCTTCAGAGGCGGCTGCAGAAACAGCAAGTTCCCCCTCATTGTTGAATAGTCGCGACATACCTGTTGGGGCACACACAATTGGAAAGGCAACTTTTTCGCCCATGACAGTAGTCGACGTATCAACGTTTTCAACATTCACCAAATAGCGTGGTAGTAAATCGTATCGGCTGAAGTCAGCTTGGTTACGCCCCAAGGTCACTTCATTATCCGCAGCCCCATCCATATAATCAAACATAGGTTTTGGAACTCTTAGACGTGCATACCAGCGTAGATCTGAGATATTATGGCTGTGGCTAACACACCAAGCTGAGATTATCTCATCGACTTTTTTAAGCCATTTGGGGATCATAACCACCTATCCTTACATATTAGTAATCCACACAATAACAGATCCTATCCTCAGTAAGAAATTGCAGCCGCTACCAAACGAGCTTACGCTGATTCTAAGTCAAGATTGGCAATATCTGCCGAACCATTTTGAATCGCCGTTAAGAGCGCTCTAGTGAACGGCATAACTTGGGTGGAGTAAAAAACAGCACTAGTTATTTTTTCCAAATAAAACGGTTCACACTCACTGTCTTTCAATTTTACGGCGCTTAAAGCTGCGGATTTTGCCATCATCCATCCACCACAAGTAATGCCAGCTAGTTGCAAATAGCTCGAGGCTGCGGCAGACGGAAGTTGAGGATCGTTAGCGTTGGATAACAACCAAGCTACCGCGGTTTTCAGATCATCCACTGATGCTGCCAGCGCACTTTTAATCTTTTTCATCCCTACTATTGATTCATCCAAGCTATTTACACTGATCAACATGTCTGCAATCAACTCTTCCATCCCTCTCCCGCCATCTCCCAACGTCTTGCGCCCCACTAAATCCCCTGCTTGAATACCAGTGGTACCCTCGTAGATAGTAGTGATTCTAGCATCCCTTTGGTATTGTGCAGCTCCTGTCTCCTCTACAAAGCCCATACCACCATGCACCTGAACTCCTAGTGACGTCAGCTCTTGGGCCACTTCAGTGCACCACCCTTTAACTATTGGCGTTAACAAGTCACCCCGCCTTCTAGACTGTGCCCTCTGTTTCTCATCATTGTGACGCTCCGTCAAGTCATACTCAAAGGCACATACATAAGTTAGAGCCCGCATCGCTTCAATTTTTGACTTCATAGTCATCAACATACGTTTAACATCAGGGTGCCGAATAATCGTGCCCCCTCCCAACGGTTGACCTTGCACCCGAGTGGTGGCGTAGCTATGCGCTAGTTGAAACGAAGCCTCTGATATCGCCATTCCTTCTCGGCCTACGGCATGCCGAGCCGCATTCATCATAGTGAACATGTACATCAAACCACTATTCTCTTCACCCACCAGATAACCTATAGCTCCAGCGCTTTCCCCGTAGGACATCACCGCAGTCGGGCTAGCGTGGATTCCTAATTTATGTTCGAGAGAGATACACTTAACATCATTGCGGTCTCCTAAAGACCCACTTTCGTTTACAATGAATTTCGGCACTACAAACAGCGAAATCCCTTTCACACCTTCCGGCGCATCAGGTGTTCTAGCCAAGACCAGATGAATAATGTTTTCAGTAAGGTCATGCTCACCATAAGTTATGTAAATTTTTTGGCCCTTTATCCGGTAGTAAGTCCCTTCAGGAACAGCCTTCGTCCGAACAGCGCCCAAATCTGAACCAGCTTGAGGCTCAGTGAGATTCATCGTGCCTGCCCAATCTCCTGACACGAGCTTCTCGAGGTATGTGGATTTAAGTGTATCGTCACCATGCGAATGGATCGCCTCGATCGCCCCGTTAGTTAATAGCGGGCAAAGAGAAAATGACATGTTGGCAGAGTCCCACATTTCATATACGGCGGTAGCAATGACTTTTGGAAAGCCTTGCCCTCCGTATTCGAGGCTCATAGCGAGACTACACCATCCGGAATCTTTGAAAGAGGTATAAGCTTCTTGCCAGCCTTTTGGAGTCACCACTTCGTCTCCATTCAGCCTACTGCCCTCTATGTCGCCAATTCTATTAAGCGGCGCCAAAACATCTTTGGCAAACTTGCTAGCTTCTTCTAAAACAGCGTTACTTAAATCCAAACTAATGTCATCTGTACCTGCCAACGCACAGATTTGATCAAATCCAATTAATTCGTTCAACACAAATTGCATGTCGCGCAGCGGCGCCGAATAGTCCAACATCATTTTTCTCCAGCGATATAACGCATATATGTGTCCAATACTTCTTGGGCTCAAGTCAAGGAATAACTTAAGCGGTATGAAGTAATGCCATTACTATTATATCATACAGAGAGGGAGTCTTGCCGCAAAAGATACGTCATGACCTCGGCTTGGCGCGTTGGGTTATTAGCGTTAAGTCGTTGATAGTAGGCTAATGCCCACACTGGAAAATAATGACTATAGCCATGGTAGCAAAGATAGAAAACTCTTGGGAATCCAGTTCCAGTGTACACTTTCTCATCCCATTCAGCGTTACCATTTTGCTTTTCTAACAAGTAACTCACGCCTCTAGTCACTTGGACGGTTCCTATACGACCTACTGACATCAACCCTAACAATGCCCATGCAGTCTGAGAGGGTGTGCTAATCCCTATACCTGCCATATTATGGTCATCATAACTATTGCAAGACTCTCCCCAACCACCATCTTCATTTTGGGCTGCTTCTAACCATCTGACCGCTTTCTGCACATAAGGCTTTTCTTTTTCTTCACCTATCGCTCCTATCGCCGCGAGCACACTCCACGTACCGTAGACATAGTTAACACCCCATCTTCCATACCACGAGCCGTTGGACTCTTGGATGGCTTTCAGAAAAGTCAACCCTCTAGCTATAGGCGCGTATTTTCGGTCATGGCCTAGCATCGCAAGCATCTCGATACACCGAGCTGTCAGATCCGCCGTACTAGGGTCGACAAGTGCACCATGATCCGCAAAAGGAATCTTATTGAGATACTCAGCATTATTATCCACATCAAAAGCAGCCCAGCCACCGTCAGGATTCTGCATCCCCAAAATCCAATCAACTCCTTGATTCATACGCTTTCGATATGCGCTGTTATCGTACGCTCCAGCCCTCAGAAGAGCCATAAGCACCATACTGGTGTCATCCACATCCGGGTACTTATCATTCTCATACTGAAATGCCCATCCCCCTGGACTTAAGCCCGGTGTCTTTTGACACCAATCGCCGTTCGTGAAAATTTGATGGTCAAACAACCACTTAATAGAGCTAATCATTCTAGGTTCATCTAAAGCCACATCAGCTTCCGTTAAGGCACTTAACGCTAAACAAGTATCCCAAACAGGAGACACACAGGGCTGACAGTAGGCCTCTTCGTCACCTTCCAGTATAAGGGCATCGATAGCCGTCAAAGTTCTTACAAGATCAGGATCTCCATCCGTCGCTCCCTGCAACTTGAGAGAGATTACTGCATTGACCATTGCCGGAAAAATAGCCCCGATTCCACCAACACCAGAACAATGTTCACGGGTCCATCGTTCGGCTCGAGCAATAGCCCGATTCCTTATGAGTTCCGGTATATATGGGTCAATCTTTTTCAGTATCCTGTCGAGCATAACAAAACAACTTTTGACCGGTTGACGAAAGTTTATTTTGTCAAGAGTCCGAAAGTTTTTCGGGTCTAAAATAAATAATTCTGAAACCCCCATATCTTTAGCCACCGAGACAATAGGGCGTTTAGCAAAAATTATTAAAAGTGGGACTATCACGCATCGCGACCAATAAGAAACTTTGCCCAGGTTGAAAAACCACCATTTAGGCAGGAACATCATTTCTACGGGCATTGCGGGCACTGTGCGCCAAGGAAGCTGGTTAAACAAGGCAAGAGTAATCCGTGTGAACACGTTAACCTTTTCTGCGCCACCATTTGTTAATGCCCAATTCCGAGCGCTAACCATGTGCACGTCGTCAGCAGAATGTCCTGCTAATTTTAGCGCAAAGTAGGCCTTTACCGTAGCACTCATATCCCCAGGTCCATCCTCATAAAGGGACCAGCTACCATTAATGTTTTGCCTACGACAAATATACCTCCCAATTTTTTCTGCCAACTCCTCATCAGAGCGGCCAAGAAAGTGCTGCATCAAAATATATTCAGAAGGGATAGTTGAATCTGCTTCCAACTCGAAGCACCAATGGTCACCCAAGCAACGTTCCAACAGTGCCTTCTTCGAGGAATCCAATAACTCTGAAACACCGCGGCCATTGGCCGTTTGCTGTTTTAAAACTTTCTTTTGCGCAACAGACATTTCGTATTTCCTGTCAACATCCCGAGTATAAATCTAAGACACTTAATTATTATTCACATTTTTGCAACAATAGTATGTTAGAGCCTGTATTTTATGGATTCTACCATGAGATGCAACAGTTTTTCTTATTAAATCAGTAAGATTTGGAGCATTTTTGATGTGGAAAAGAACATTTATTATTGTGGTAAAAAGTACAACCCGCAACCTCCGCGACACAAGTTAACGTATTAAACGCCGGGTGATAGGGTGAAAAGCATCAGCGGCTTTTATAAGCGAGTTTGCAGTCAACTGCGGCACACCAAAGACCTCAGCCCTAACACCATATTTAGATTTAACTTTAGATAGCAATAAATCAAAATCCCCATCACCTGAAAGTAAAACAATAGTATCTAGGTTTTCACTATCCTCAAGAACATCAATTGCCAGACCTACATCCCAATCACCCTTAGCTGAGCCGTCTGCACGCTGGATAAAAGGACGAAGCTTAACTTCAAACCCTATGTGCCTTAGAGCGGACTGGAATCTATGCTGCGTATCTGAGTGACGTTCAGTCGCATATGCTTTCGCAATAACTATCCTGCCTTGTTCGCTAACCTGCCGCCAAAACTCTCTATAGTTGAATTGACCACTAAAGGCCTCTCGCGTCGTGTAATAAATATTTTGTACGTCGACATAAATACCAACTCTCTTTAAGCCAACATCGATGCTCACAAAAAAACATCGCCTCCATTTGGACTCAAACACTGTCCTTGAAAATGACCCGCAGCAGAACTGGCCAAAAACAAGTATGCGCCAACGATATCATCCACATCCGCAATTTTTCCATTTGGAATTTGTATACGGATGGCTTCAAGCGTTTCTTTAGGGACGTTGTTTAGCATTGGCGTCATGGTAGCTCCAGGCGCTACGCAATTAGCAGTTACTTTACGATCACCGATTTCTAACGCTAGACTTCTGGTAAACGACAGTATTGCCCCTTTAGCCGCTGTATAATGACTGAACCCTGGCGCACCTTTATAAGCCAATTGGGAAGCCGTATTTATTATTCGACCATAATTACTTTCGTACATGAGAGGAAGTGCCCTGCGAGTGCACAAAAAAACACCTCTTAGATGCACTCCTATCGTATGCTCCCAGTCCATTAAAGATGTATCTTCTACCAGAGAAGCTTTTGCAACACCCGCATTGTTGACGAGGATATCTAAATTAGAAAATTGCCTTAGAACCTCCGTAAACATACTCTCCACATCACTCTCAGAACTGACATCTCCCTTAACGATAATTCCTTCACCTCCTAAGGAGACAATTTCTTTTAACACCGACTCCGCATTAAACTTGTCTTTCTCGTAAGGATAGTTAATCGCGACAAAAGCCCCCAAAGCGGCGAAAGCTTTCACCACACCTCGCCCAATCCCTGAGCACGATCCCGTAACTAACACAGTCTTGTTTTTGAATTCACTAGTCGAAACCACGGACCCTATCAACTCCCCTGAACAACAATTACCTGAAAAAGTAACCTTATCTTAATAAAAAGGAAAAGCCTAATGCAGAATTCATCTCAGCCAATGCACTGCGCTAACCGTCAGAAACTACTTAAGCCATTCAACACTTACTCTAGATATAAATCTGGTATAAAATATTATCATCGATGCCTGCGACGATTCTTTCGACGATCTTAAGACGAAAGAGCAATCACCTTACATGAATAAGCCTGGGTGGCGGAATTGGTAGACGCAACGGACTTAAAATCCGTCGGCTTAACGGCCGTGCCGGTTCGATTCCGGCCCTAGGCACCATTTGTAATTTTTTACGTCAACGGTCGCTAGTCTTTCGGACCAGAATGTAGACCAACCTTTACGCACTCTGCCACTGCAGAGTAGACACCGTCTTTCCAATCTGGTAACTCAATCCCGAATGATGCTTTTATCTTGTCTGTGTTTAGGCGAGAATTTAAAGGACGAATCGCCTTAGTCAGAAACTTATCACTAGACACGGGATATATCTTGTTAACTGTCATCTCCATATCAGAATTCACCCGCAAAGCGCAATCGATGAGATACTTAGCGTATTCATACCAAGAGACATACCCATGGGCAGCAAGGTGATATAAACCAAATCTTTGATTCCCAGCGAGCATCATTTGCACGATTTGGCCCGTGACCTCCGCAATAAGGTCCGCAGATGTTGGCGCCCCGATCTGGTCATCCACCACCTCTACACGATTCTTTTCATTAGCAAGCCGCAGCATCGTTTTAATAAAATTTTGGCCGCGAGTAGAATAAACCCAGCTAGTTCTTATGATTAAATAGCGACGTGTGTGTAAAGCGACACTTCTTTCACCAGCCAATTTGGTTTTACCATATACACTGAGAGCGTCTGGCGCATCTGATTCTTTCCAAGCCAAACTCCCTTCTCCATTAAAAACATAATCGGTAGAATAATGTACTAACAGAGAGCCCCTTTTTTCTGATTCCTTAGCAAGATGTTCGGGAGCTATGGCGTTAAGCTCTGTCGCAAGCTCAACCTCCTGTTCAGCCTTATCAACGGCAGTATAGGCTGCCGCGTTTATAATCACATTCGGCTCTAACACTCTTATCGTGTCCGAAATACCAACGAGATTGCTCAAATCTCCACAGTATTCCCGGCTGTTTCTATGCAAGGGGATCACGTTACAACTTTTCGCCAGGGCACGATTTAGCTCGTACCCTATCTGACCGTGAGCGCCAAATAGCAAACACGTCGGCTTAAGCCCTTGAGAAGACAGACGATTCATAGGCTCAACTCAATCCATCCTCTATCAGACGACTAACCTTTTCGTGACTCGGCTCAAAAACGAGTCCTTTTTCTGTGATGAGCGCCGTCACCAACTCGGCGGGGGTTATATCAAATGATGGGTTTCGAGTCCGAACCCCTTCAGCGGCCCAGTTACAACCTCCAAACCCCCTCACCTCATCACCCGCTCGTTCTTCAATTGGAATGTCAGCACCGGTTGGCACTGAAAGGTCTATAGTCGAAAGAGAACAGGCTACGTAAAATGGAATTTTGTGTCTACGCGCCAACACCGCGACCATATAAGTCCCTATTTTATTAGCGACATCACCGTTGGCCGCCACGCGATCAGCTCCAACTACTACAGCGTCGATTTCTCCTTTACTCATCATGTAACCGGACATGTTGTCGGTAATTAAAGTGCAAGGAATTCCTTCCTGAACCATTTCCCAAGCGGTCAACCGAGCCCCCTGTAAAAACGGCCGCGTTTCATCAGCTATCACAGAAATCTCTTTTCCCATGCCAACAGCAGTCCGTAAAACGCCTAAGGCGGTCCCGTGCCCAACCGTTGCCAAGGCACCCGCATTACAGTGAGTTAGGACCGTGGCGACATCAGGTAGTAGCTTAGCTCCAATTTCACCCATCCGGCGGTTAACCCGAACATCCTCATCACCCAACTCTTGCGCTAACGAAAGGAGTGCAGATGATACTTGCTTCATATCGTTGGTAGTCATTAGGTCCAGCCACCTCTCCTTCATTCGTTTAAGAGCCCAACTCAAATTCACCGCTGTAGGTCGACTAGAACCTAATTGCTCAAATGCTAATTCCATTTTGGAAGTAAAAATGGTTGGCTCACAGTCCTCGTGACGCTGGGCCTCGAGCGCTATGCCATATGCAGCCGCAACGCCAATAGCAGGGGCTCCCCTCACGGTCATATTTTTTATTGCCTTCGCAACATCTAGTGCGCACCAGCAGCTAACGTAATTGAAAGCCGACGGTAGGATACGCTGATCTATCATTTCCAAACGGTTTTCAACCCATCGTAATGTTTCTATTTTCAGTGCCATAATCGAACAGCCTTTATCTTCTTTAAATTATCTATACCAACAAAATAGTATCGCAACAATGCAAGAAGAAATTGTTTTAATCTCGCAGTGGGAGACTGTTTATATAATGTTGGCCGTTAATCGCTAACAATTAATTGAACTAGATCAAGCCAAACTAATCGTTCCGAACCCCGTAATTTTTAAATTTCTCCAAAACTTCTCTCATTTCTGTCTTCGACAACAGTATCGGCGTTCCTTTTTGGGCCGCCAACAGATAGTGTTTGCACAATGTTTCTACCTCTATCGACAACGCTAATGCTTTCGAGGGAGTTTCTCCAATCACAATCATTCCGTGATTTGACATCAAACACGCTTTCCTTCCGCGCAAAGCTTCCAGCACATTATCAGACAGGTCTTGGCTGCCGAATAGCGCATATGGAGAACATTTAATAGAGTCACCTCCCGCAACTGCAACCATGTAATGAAATGCAGGAACGTCCTCACGAAAACACGAGAGCGCCGCCGCATAGTCCGAGTGTGCATGTATGACAACGCTCACCTGTGGATAGGCTTTCAGGATATCTTTATGGAAACGCCATTCGCTGGAAGGGTTGCCAGAGCCTAAGACTTTACCTTCTAGATCCATCTCTACAATGGACTCTGTTGTGAGTTCGGGGTTACATATGCCCGACGGAGTTACTATGAAACCATGCTGTGACCTTATCGAACAATTGCCCGAAGTACCGCGATTGAGGCTTAGTCTATCTAGCTCCAGAGTTAATTCAATCAGGGACTCTCTGAGTTCTATTGCCGTGTATTTGTCAAGACTTTCGGCGCTCATTTCTTAAGCACTCGCCCTGCAACAGCATCTAGTCCCCGAAGCAGTGCTGGATCTCTGACCTCTGGTGCTGTAATCAAAGCATGTTCTAAAGCCACCTTACAGCCACATGCTCGCAAAGACACTTCAGCTGCCACCACAGGCGTTACAGCCTTAATTAACGTTCTCGCAAGAGACGCATTTTGCAGCAAGACTTCAACGACTTTATCGACAGTGACTGCTTCATGATCAGCACGCCAACAATCATAATCCGTGACCATTGCAACACTGGCATAGCAGAGCTCTGCCTCTCTCGCCAACTTTGCCTCAGGCATATTAGTCATGCCAACAACATCGCAATCCCAAGATCGGTAGAGCTGGGACTCGGCAAAACTTGAAAATTGCGGCCCTTCCATAGCGAGGTAAGTACCTCCTCGAACATATTTTATATTCGCGTGCTTCGCTGCAATTTCAAGACAGGTCCCAAGTACATTGCATACAGGTTGCGCCATTGATACATGAGCCACGCAACCCGGACCAAAAAAGGATTTTTCACGTGCAAAAGTTCGATCAATAAACTGGTCGACAATGACAAAAGTCCCGGGAGTAAGATCTTCCCTGAGGGAACCGACAGCACTCACTGAAATAAGGTCGGTCACCCCTGCACGCTTAAGACAGTCTATATTGGCTCGATAGTTAACATGCGAAGGAGAAATCTTGTGCCCTCGTCCATGTCTGGGAAGAAAGACTACGTCTTGTCCATCTAGATCACCATGCAGCAACTCATCAGAAGCCTCCCCAAATGAAGATTCAATTTTTTTCCACTGACTACCACCTAATCCGTCTATCTCATAGACACCGCTTCCGCCTAAAATTCCGAGTACCGTTTTACGTTTAGTCATTTAGACACGTCCCTCCAATCATGTGCACTTTTCATAAACCCTATTGAGGGGCTCACCAAACTTGCAGAATTCTACATGGTCATTCAATAGTTAAATCAACAAACGATGTATTCACGCACCGCATCTAGTAGATTGCTAGCAACTTTTTGAGCAGGCTTTGCTGAGCTCAAACAATTTTTCCCATAACCCGTTAAGACCAGGACTGTGGAGACGCCAGCATTTTCACCTGTTTGAACGTCGGTAAGTTTATCACCGATCAACCATGATTTATCGAGCTCAATATCGTAATCGACACAAGCTTGATTGATCATCCCTATCTTGGGCTTTCGGCATGTACACTCTCTTGTATCGCCATACTCAGGATGATGTTCGCAATAATAGAATTCGTCGATCGTGCCGCCCTGCAACTGAAGTTCCCTACTAACATAAGCATGCAGCTTATCGACATCGTCTCTAGTATATTTCCCACGAGCAATACCTGATTGGTTGCTGACTATGATCACAAGGAAGCCATTGGTATTAAGCAGTTTTATAGCTTCTACAACACCAGGTATCCATTTCCAATCAGTCGCTTTATATAGATAACTTACCTCGAAATTGACCGTTCCATCTCGGTCCAAAAAAATTGCTGCTTTGCTCATTTATTTCGTGGCTTATTGCTTAGTACTTACTATTAGATTCTAGCTAAACATTTCTACTTCAACGCATTCGCACAAAGAATGAGCCAGTACTATATGCAGTTCTTGTATTGCCGCAGTCGACTCGCCCGAAGCAATTATACAATAATCAGCCAAGCTCTGTGCTTTACCTCCATCACGCCCTGTAAATAAAATAGAGGGGATAGACAATTCTATACATTGTTCTAGGGCTCTGAGTATATTAGGAGAATTACCCGAAGTGGTAATCGCCAAAAAAATGTCCCCTAGTCTCATTTTCCCAGCTATCTGTCGGGCAAAAATTTCATCGTAACCATAATCATTGCCAATGGCTGTTAAGGTCGAACTGTCAACCGTCAATGCCTCCGCCGCAAGCGGCGCACGTTCTCGACCAAGCCTACTCACGAATTCTGCGGCGAGATGTTGGGCATCTGCAGCAGACCCGCCATTCCCAGCTATGTATATTCTCCCGCCACTTTTATACAAATCAACAACGCGCTTGACCGCATTATTGAAATTATCTAATTGTTGCTCTAATAGAAGAAACTCCTGCTTAGCTTGAATTGACGCTTCGAAATTTCTTATTAGCAAATTTCTATAATTTATCATTGCGACATACTAAACCTAAATCTTTTCAGTGTCTCCGGTGACAGTTAGCGCTTCGGTACTGCTTTTAAGGCAACTCAGCATCTGAAAAGCTGGTCCCTGCAGAATCCTTCGCGGATAGAATTGGAGTTACATTCCCATTTCTCCATCCCAAATCAAGCTCGGGATCGTCCCAAGTAATACATCTCTCACCCGACACCATGTAGTAATCGGACGTTTTGTATACCAATTCAGCGTATTCAGAAACAGTGAAAAAACCATGCCCAAACCCTTCCGGAATCCAAAACTGACGCTTATTTTCTCCAGAAAGCTCCAAGGCATAATGTTTGCCAAAAGTACTCGAAGAGCGACGAAGGTCAACCGCAACGCTAGTCACGGTCCCAGCAACAACACGAACCAACTTGGCTTGTGGACGTTTCGTCTGGTAATGCAAGCCTCGTAAAACATTCTTAATCGAGCGACTATGGTTGTCTTGGACAAACTCAATTTCTCGGCCAAGAGCAGCATCAAATTTCTTTTTATTGAAACTTTCAAAAAAAAACCCTCGTTCGTCCTCGTGAACTGTAGGTTCTATAACTAGCAAATTATTAATGTTAGTTGGTACAACTTTCATGGTTATCTCTTATCCTCAACCATTTTCAAAAGGTACTCTCCATATCCATTCCCAACCAGCCGCATAGCTAGTTTCGTCAGCTGCTCTGCGCTTATATAACCACGGTGGTAAGCAATTTCCTCTGGGCAACACACTTTAAGTCCTTGTCGGTTCTCAATAGCCTGAATAAAAGTGCTCGCCTCTATTAAACTATCGTGAGTTCCAGTGTCTAACCAAGCATTTCCTCGGCCAAGGATCTCAACAGTTAATTGGGCCTGTGACAAGTAAACATTGTTCACTTCGGTTATCTCGAGCTCACCTCTAGCCGACGGCTTGAGGCTAGCAGCGATGTCACAAACTTGCTCATCATAAAAATATAAACCGGTAACAGCATAACGACTCTTAGGAAATTGCGGCTTCTCTTCTAAAGAATCAACCCTGCCTTTTTTATCAAAAGACACAACTCCATAGCGTTCTGGATTAGCAACACGATATCCAAACACTGTTGCACCGAGAACAGATTTTTGCGCATCGGCCAACTTAAGTTCTAAATCATTTCCATAAAAAATATTATCTCCTAAAATCAATACACTTGGGTCGCCATCTACGAACTGTCTGCCAATGATGAAAGCTTGGGCTAGCCCATCTGGAGAAGGCTGCTCTACATAACGTAAATTGATTCCCCAGGCAGCGCCATCACCTAACAACTCTGAGAATATTGGCAGATCTCGCGGAGTGCAAATAATTAAAATATCTCTAATGCCTGCCAACATTAGCGTGCTTAAAGGGTAGTAAATCATTGGCTTGTCGTAAACAGGTAGAAGATGCTTAGAAACAGTCTTTGTAACGGGATAAAGCCGAGATCCTGTCCCTCCTGCAAGGACGATTCCTTTACGACGCACATCATTGCTATTTTTCTTCATCGAGATTTCCTATGACTGCCCGAAACAACCTTTTCAACCCAATTCAAATTAGCCAAGTACCAATCTATCGTCATTTCAATCCCCGTCTCTAGCGATCTCCGCGGCTGCCAACCTAGCTCACGTGTGATCTTGGTAATGTCAACCGCATAACGTCTATCATGCCCAGGCCGATCATCTACAGAAGTGATGAGATCAGAGTAACGTTTGCCATCACTCCGAGGTTTTTTCTCATTTAGTATATCGCAAACTAGACTCATCAAATCTAAGTTTGTTTTTTCGCTCCGCCCTCCTATGTTATAGACCTCACCTATTTCACCCTTGCTTAGAACAAGTTTGATAGCCGCACAGTGATCACCAACAAACAGCCAATCTCGGATCTGTTGCCCATCACCATACAATGGGATGAAATCTAGGGATAATGCTTTACAAATAACCAATGGAATCAGTTTTTCAGGAAACTGGAATGGACCGTAGTTGTTGGAGCAATTCGTAGTCATTACCGGCAATCCGTAGGTCTGGTAATAGGCCCTAACAAGGTGGTCTGCAGATGCTTTGCTTGCACTGTAAGGGCTGTTCGGCGAATAGCAGTGGCTTTCAGTAAATGGGGCGTCGTTGACTTTTAACGTTCCATATACCTCGTCTGTAGAAACATGAAGGAATCTAAACCGAGTCCTCTCCTCAGCGCTCATAGAATTCAGATAACTCCGACTGCACTCTAGGAGTTGAAATGTCCCCACAACATTGGTTTGTATAAAAGCGGCTGGTTGGGCTATAGAACGATCTACATGCGATTCTGCAGCGAAATTAATAATTGCCCTCGGGCGAAAAACCGTCAGTAGATCCGCGACCTTACCAGCATCACAAATATCTCCCTGTTCAAAAATATACAATTCGTTCCCCAAAAGAGACTCTAGATTGCTAATGTTCCCTGCGTAGGTAAGGGCATCTAGATTAACAACCTTCTCGTTCTCAGTAGCCATCCACTCTAGAATAAAATTGGAGCCGATAAATCCCGCCCCACCTGTCACAAGTATAGTCACTACAAATTAAACCTTTTCATTCATAACCGTCCCCGAACATTCGAGGCACAAACTCACACCAAGAAACACACTGTGTATATTTTTAGAAACATATCGTACTAGTATAAACTCAGTAGCTTTGCGTGGGGCAATATTTTCATAGCTACTACACATTAGAGCCCCTCAAGCCAGCTCAGTAAAAAAGCATTCAGCTCTTCTGGCTTTTCTTGGGCCATCCAATGCCCGGACTGGACAACCTTTTCTGTCAACTGAGTGCAGGTGGCTCTCATAGTATCCGTCAGTCCTCTTTCCATCGTGTAGCAAATGTAGTCATTCTCTGCATGGACAAAAAGAACAGGCATATGCAGTGTGCGCTGTGCAGGAGGCAGCTTGTCATCGTACACACGATTCCTTTCGTGGTTCATATACCAGGAGTTGGCGCCAAAAAATCCGGTTCGATTTAAAGCTTCGACATACTCCTGTGCCTCCTCCTCGCTAAGCACATCCGAATCAATAGGCATATCAGGAGGGACACCATGCGGTGGGAACCACCCTCCTCGTTCCCTAATGCTCGCTGAGAAAACCGGCTGATCTATTCCTCCGCCCGTTGTTTTGCGAAATAAAGCCTTCACCATCTTGTAGGGATCAGATTCCATTTCCTTTTGAGCCAATTTAAAATTTTCCAAATAAAAATACTGATAGTCCCATTGCCCTTTTGGATACTTAGCAATAGGATAAATGCTTCTGTCAACATGCTTGACTAACTCTTCAACCCCTCGTTCAAAACCTAAAGGAACGCATAAATTTGCGATCGCCCGCACTTTTTGAGGATGATGCAACGCCATGTTCCAAACAACGGGGGAGCCCCAGTCATGTCCTACCCATACTCCTTTATCATTCCCCAAATGTTCTAGTAACTCGAGCATGTCGGTTACTATCTCGGATTGAGTAAAAGCAGGATGACTATCGTATAAACTGGAACGACCATAGCCTCTCATATCAGGTGCTATAACTCGCCAACCCAATTGTCCAAAAAACTCAATCTGATGACGCCAACTGAATGATAATTCGGGCCACCCATGAACAAATATCAACAAAGGACCATCAAGTGGTCCACTAGATAAGTAAAAGGTCGAATGGCGTTTTGAACTAAAACGGTTTTCTTTTATCGCCATAAAGCGCTGCTCTCATATTGTCTATGAAAACAGTAACACACAGCCACCAATTTTAACGCTAAATTAAGAGCTGGCACCCACACCAATGCATGAGAGAGACAAAGAAAAGCATCGAACTAACATTATTTCTCGACGGAATCTGTCCGCTATGTGCAAAAAAAATATTGCACCTTAAAAAAATACGATCACAATGAAAAAGTCCGATTCTAAGATATAGACATGTCTTGTTTTGAAGCGAAGTTCCCTTTGTTAAAATTATACGAGGCTCGAACAATCATCTATGGCCAATTGTTGAATGGCACAATCACTGCAGGTATGAACGTCACACTCATGGCATAGAGTCTCATTGATCGCCATAGTTCTAGATCCTTATGGTTGCCAAACCACCTTTAGTGAGGCCACTGACCGACTGGGGCTATCGTATATTTGCGAGGCACAAATCCTCTATTGCCAAGCTTGCCATCCGAAAATAAATCGCTATTTGTTATACCCTCCACTACCAATTCTCCCCAAATGGGCGCACTTCAACATTAAATGACCACGCAGACCGAGGTTGGTGGGCAATTTGATAGGTTGTCTCAGCAATATCATCAGGCTGTATAAAATAATCCGTTGATTTATCGGGGAACCATTCTCGCGTCCATTCGAGATCGATCACAGCATCAATCAACACATAAGCAACATGAACGCCCTTGGGACCCAACTCTCTAGCCATGGACTCCGCGAAGATACGTTGTGCTGCTTTAGTTGGCGCAAACCCGGCAAAATTTGCTTTACCTCTCAAGGCTGATGTATTCCCACTCGCAATAATGGCTCCTTTCCCAGCGGCAACCATAGCTGGAGCCAATAGCCGACTTAAGTAGCAAAAACCCATTACGTTTGTTTGAAAATTAGCATTCAACTGTGCTGGATCTATTTCCATGAAATTACCAAAAACCGCGCCAACCGCATTATGTATGAATATTTCTGGCTGTCCCATTTCTCGAACGATAGTGCCAACAGTTTGGGTAACAGCTATTTCATCGGCGACATCGCAAACATAACCTTTTGCCTTCTCTATCTCATGCTCTAAAGATACTAACCTTTCACGATCCCTAGCAATCATAGCTACCCGATAACCTCCTTCGACAAACCGTTTCGCGAGAGAGGAACCAGTCCCTGGACCAACACCAGTAATTAAACATATTTTCTCTGTCATTATCTGCCTTCTCCAAGTGACGAAACGCTATAGAGTCGTTTGATTTTTTTCGGGCTCATCTTAGGAAATTTTAAGTTCGGATAAGTGTGCACTACAGTAGCAGTATTCGCTAAAAGATCTATCGATGCAGCGTAATAAGGTTTGGGCATTGACACTTCTACTGAGGCTCTCGTTGAATTAATCGGACCCTCCCATTTATAAACGTTATAAAGAACTTTCCAAAATTGGTCAGAACGATCGATAACTAAAGCCGCAACCACCGTATATGTCTGCTTATCAATAAAAAGAAATCTTTTTTTATATGGATGATCAGGAAGAATAGACTCTAACTCAAGAGCATAACAGTTTCGCAATTGCCAACGATCGTAAGGAACTCGGCTATAAGGACCAAAAGTTTTCGGGGTAACATGCTCGGAATTACTGACAGCTAAAACCTTTCTTTCCCCTAACAGTCTCCATTTGTAATCCAAAATCCGACCTGAAAAAGCTTCTACGTCATCTAACGTAAAATTAGATCCCATTACTGGGTCCGCTCGCTCCCTCGCTGAGTACCGACGAATGCGTCGTTCAGTGGGAGAGTAGATGTTAACTTGATCATCCGCATGCTGATCCAGCTTACGCTCCACTAAAAACCGAGTGCCCGCCACGTTGTGCGGTGAAGTGAACTCGTAAAATTCTTTCAAAAACGTTGTTTCCGCGGCTTCTATATTTACCTTATAATTTTGACTGGCTAGCATCGAAACATTGTTTAAATAGACCTTCCGGTAGTCGAAATTAAGTAGTCGGTCAATGGAACCCTGTCCCAGCAAACCAAGCCCAATATCTACCGGCGCGTCATTCTGTTTCGCACCCAAATAAATCAAATTAACTCCCCGCGTATCTGGGCCATAATGTTGCCATCGATGATTATGATTCCAACCGATCATAAAGCCAGCCACATCAGGGCTCGCGACTTTAATTCGCTCGTCACTAAATGGCTGACCCGCTGAGTAGTTTTCGAGAGAACCGTCTGGCCCGATACGCGCCTCCCCAGCATGCTTAACCGTCGCCAGAGCAAACGATTTATACGGCAAAAAACTTTGAGTCTCTTGGATAACAACCTCAACACCAGGAAATGACAATTCTTCGAACAACCCGGGAACAATCCAAGGCCTTAATTTACCAAGTCCATCGTAAGTGATCACCGAGCCTGTCGAAGGTGGGTCAAGCATTGGCTGAAGCTCAATCCATCTCTCTATATCTTCAAGGACAGTTTCTGCCAACACAGAGTAGGAAAAAGTCATTAAAAACACCAGCAAGCCAGTTACTCTTTTATAAGTTATTCTTCCCTCCTCCGAAAATGAAAGGTTTTCTAAATACAATTGTTCATCTTCACCTAATGAAGACACGCTAAATCGCCTTTTAATTTTCTTTTCAGTCATCTCTGGAAACTCCAAATTTTTATTGATATTTACTAAAGTTGCCGTATTGCTAATTAGATCAATTACCCCGTCTAAATGAGGCTGAGGCATTGATTTCGTAACATCTATGGTAGTGCCCTCAGCAGCATCTTTCCATTTAGTAAGTTGTGTAGAGGACTTTCCACAACTGATCATTTTGATTTTTAACCAGCGACGCTGCCATGGCAATACTTAATTTAGAACAACTGTTTTCCTAAAAAGCGAAAAGTAGTACTAAAACAGCTTTGGTTCACGTTTAGTCGAGTAGAGGGCCATTTAAATGTTTGTTTATCCATAAACATAATACGCTTTTTATAAGGATGGGCTTCCCAGATAGAGGTCACTTCAAGCACATAACAGTCTCGAAGTTGCCATCGATCATCAGGCACTCGACTGTATGGTCCGAAACTCTGAGGCCAATCGTTACCGCTGTCGCTGACAGCCAAAACTTTCTTTTGCCCAAGCAGCTTCCACTTGTAATCAAGCACACGTCCAGAAAACCCTTCGATATCATCTAGGGTGGCATTAGAGCCCATGAAACTATCCGCTCTCTCTTTAGCCGAAAATGGTCTTACACGCCTCTCTGAAGGTAGATAAGTATTAACCTGATCAGCGGCATGGGGATCTAGCATCCTCTCTATGACAAATTTGGTTCCCGCTACATTGTGAGGAGACAAAAATCCAAAGTATTCTTTAAAATAACGTGTGTCAGCATCTCGCCCTTTCATTCGGTAATTCTGTTTCTCAAGCATGGCTAGATTATTCAAATATACTCGGTGATACTCGAAAGTTAGAGCTCTATCCAGTGTTCCTCCTCCGATAAGGCCTAGTTTTGTATCAAGTGGGCCGGACCCACGGCGTCGAGCCTAAATACATCACAGTCGGACCAACAGCCTTCCAACCATAACGTTGCCAGCGCTTGACTCTATTCCACCCAACCATGTATCCGGCTACATCAGCATCTGCCTCCATTATTTGTTCATGTGAGAAAGGTTTCCCTGCCGAGTAGTTTTCTAGTGCGCCGTCCGCAGCAATCGTCGCCTCCCCAACATGTCGCCCGGAAGCATCGACAAAAGATTGATGTAACACGTAATGTTGAGTTTTTTGTATCTTTACACGCGTTCCAGAGAATGACATTTCTTGAAACAAGCCTGGGGCCATCCATGGCTTTAGCTTATCTATGGTCTCGAAATCAAATTCACTTCCTTCTACGGGAGGATCAAGCATGGGCTCTGTGGCGATCCATTTCATGGCGTCCGCAGGAGTTACCGCCCCGTAGGAGAAACTTAAAAAAACATACTTGACAAAATCCACCACAAAACTAACTTCATTGACCTCTCCAAATCCCATTTATTAATGTTACAAAGTTTTTAGATTGGTTTTATTCTCTATTTCTCGCGCACAACCAAATTTTTTGGTCTAAATCTCTATAACAGATAATAAAGTTACTATCCAAGATTAACGAGAACAAACGTTCTTCCCCGGCCGTACATCGGCAATTAAACCCTTAGAATTCTGGTATCTCAGAAAGCAATACAGGCATAATTTCACTTAATGAATCTAGGAAATAAGTTAGCCGTAGTTAGCTATCAAACTCTCCCTTCAATCTAGCCATCCCCCTAAGCCATCGGTCATAATCGCCTGTTTTACGTCGCATATACCCTAAAACCTCTGGATGCGGCAAAATGAGAAACTCTTCTCGATCCATTGCAGTAACCACGCATGCCGCAAGCTCCTCGGGCTCGAGCATACCATCAATACTCGCCACACTTTGATAATCTCCGGCGGTCATTGCTGTTCTCACCGCTTGCGGACACAAGACAGAAACTTTTACGCCCGACGGTCCATATGTCGCAGCTAGGTATTCAGCAAACGCAACCGCACCGTGCTTTGTCACAGAGTAGGTCGCCGACTTTATATGCATAAGCAAACCCGCTGCAGAGCTAGTGTTGACAAGATAGCCGCTCCCACGTTTAGCCATCACAGGAGCTACAGCTCTAGCTGCATAAACATGGGCCATAACGTGAATATTCCAGTTTAGCTGCCAGTCATCATCGCTCGTCTCTTCACCGCCCAGTCTGAAAACACCCGCATTAGAGACAAAAACATCGATCGGTCCGCAACGATCTTCAACGAAAGAGACTAAGTTTTTAATGTCGTCTTCTCGAGTCACGTCACATTGAAAACCGACGACTCCAAGCTCTTTTGCAACAAGTGATACTCTATCTCCGTCCAAGTCGGCAATAACAATATTTGATGCGCCATTCGTCGAAAATACTTTCGCCAAGCCTGTGCCTATCCCTCCTGCACCGCCAGTAATAACAGCCGTTTTACCCAGCAACTTCATTGTATAGCCACTCCTGTAAGGAACATCGTTATAATAAAGTCATATGAAAAATTAATATCCCTATATTCTAAATATCTTGTTAATTGTATCAGGTATAATATTTTAAACTTGCCATCGAGGATTAAAGCGCTCCGCATTACCTTATCTTCGGGGAAACACGTAATTAATCTACATGAAAGTAAACCGGAAGCTAATTAACATGTCTGACGCTAGAAACCTCGTTGTCATGCAAAGGGTTTGGCAGGGAGGTTCAGGAGTAGTTACTCTGCTTCTACTCACTCATTACTTAAATCCTACCATGCAGGGCTGGTATTACGGCTTTTTGAGTCTTGCGGCGTTGTATGTTGTTTTCGACCACGGCCTATCTCAGGTTCTAATCCAAAGAGCAGCACACGCGATCCCGGCAGGCAACATTAAACGTCACAATAGCCTTACACAAAAAGAACAAGAGACGCTCGAGCAACTTTGTGCCCACTCTTTTAGACAGTACAGCAAAGTTGCTCTCGGATTTTTTACCGTGATCGTGCTGTTTGGAATCCATTTTTTTGGCAAGGCGGAAATCCCAGTATTTTCTTGGCAAGCTCCCTGGATCGCCCTTACTGTAGCTACCAGCTTAACGCTCTTAGTGCACCCTTTTCTGTCTATCATAGAAGGGGGAGGACAACTAAAAGAAGTTTACAAAATCCGCCTAATACAGTCCGTAACAGGCTCAATACTTTGTTGGTTTGGTCTAGCAAATGGTCTCCATTTGTGGGCGACTGTAGCGCTGCCGGCCGCTATGGTCTGCGTGCAACTTCCCTGGCTATGGATGAAATGGCGGCACTTGCTTCGTAACGTACTTAAACCCCCAGTCAAAGCTTTCAGTTGGAACAACGAAGTTTGGCCTCTAGAGTGGCGTGTAGCATTAAGCTTCATTTCTACCTACTTGTTCACACAAATCCTCACTCTAATTTTGTTTCAATCCCACGGCGCCGAGCTTGCTGGGAAAATGGGTTTAAGTCTCGCGATAGTAAATATGATCGCACTTCTAGCATCGTCTTCTCTGACTGCCAATACTCCGAAATTAACACAACTGGCCACCCTCAAAAACTGGATAGACATGGATAAAACGTTTATCGAAAGCGTACGATTTTCCATTATCGTTTACATATCTATCAGTGCTATCGTTTTAAGTGCCCTATATAACTCGGATTTCCGGCATATCTCTGACCGGATGCTCAGCTTTCCAACGTTAACCGTTCTTTTCTTTTCTATACTTTTAAGTCAATTCAATAATGCAATAGTGATCCAACTGCGCTCATACCAACAAGAACCTTTATTCTGGGTTTCTGTTATGGGCTCAGGTATGCTTATGATAGTGACCTATTGTGTTGTGCCTTTATATGGGGCCTGGGGGATTGTAGTATCGCTTTTAACTATTCAATCAGTAGTGGTTTTGCCTATTTCGATATTTATTTGCTTTCGAAACAACAAATTTCACAGATCCGTGACTCAAGACATGGGCAGTAGCACGCAATTGCCCAAGCGTGCAGATCAGGACCAAGAAATCTCCGTGGCTATCTTGATGGCCACGTACCAAGGCGAGAAATACCTGAGCGGACAATTAGAATCTATCTCCGCTCAAACATTTTCTCATTGGAAACTTTATGTGTCGGATGATGGGTCTACAGATGACACCATGGACATTCTCAAAGCCTATTCTCAAAAGCATGAAGGAAAAGTATCCATTTCTCAAAATGAAACCAATTTAGGTTTCGCAAAAAATTTCATGCTATTAATTCAGAACACATCTATCAATGGTGACTATTATGCGATAGCAGACCAAGATGATATCTGGCTGCCAGGAAAGTTAGAACGCGCACTCACTTTCCTTGCAGCAGAAACACCCAAAAGACCGAGCTTATACTTTGGGAGAACACATCTGATTAATGCTGACGGGAAACACATCAGTTATTCGCCACTTTTTACTATTCCCCCGTCTTTCAGCAACGCACTGGTGCAAAGCATGGCTGGCGGAAACACGTTTTTTTTCAATCAGGCCGCCAAGAAACAACTACTCAAAATAAAGAGCGATAATACACCTATAGTCAGTCATGACTGGTGGATTTACCTAGTACTATCCGGGTGCGGAGGTGCCGTCATATATGATCGTGTGCCGACTATCCTTTACCGTCAGCATAGCAAAAATCTAGTTGGCGAGAACAGATCAGTAACAAGAAAAATGGACCGTTTCAAACGACTATTCAGCGGACATTTTAAACAGTGGTTGGACTCTAATGTTGAAGCGTTGGAAGTTCTAAAGCCGTTTTTAACTCCTGAAAATTTAATACGCTTTGAAGCCTTTAAAACTATAAAGAATGGTACGTTGCCAGAACGGTTGAAAGCCTATCGAAAATCTAGAATTATTCGCCAAAGACTAATAGACAACATTACGCTGCTAATTGCCGTTATACTCAGAAAAATCTAATATCTTCAGTCAGTGATACGGTCGGCTATCGTTAAAAGCCTCTTCATTTCTCTTATCACAGGCTTCTCTATCAATTTACCCTCGATGACTAACAAACCTGTCTCAGCTTCCTCAAAGGCATCCACGATCTTTCTGGCATGAAGAATTTTTTCGGCTGAAGGGGTAAACACCTCATTCAAGAAAGGTATTTGGTTTGGGTGAATGGCTCCCTTACCACAGTAACCTAAATCTCGAGCCAATTCGGCTTCCCTTTTCATCGTACCCAAATCTTGAAGATCTAGGAAGGGTACATCTATGGCATCAACGCCAGCTCCTGAGGCGGCATGGGCGACCCGTGAACGTGCATATAATAGGGGCTCCCACGCCATTTTGCAGCGTAATTCTGCAGCCATGTCAAACCCTCCAAAAAATAGCGCTTCAATCCTAGAACTTGATTTTGCAATTTCGTAGGCATTCTCTAGCCCCTCGTTCGTCTCGATAATAATATGAAGCCGCGTGTCATACCCTCGCTCGGAAAGCAGCTCATCTAACCAGCTCACTTCATCAGGACTCACAACTTTAGGCAACATAAGTACTGGCGGTGAAACCTTTGATTCAAGAACCGCTCTCACATCATTCAGCCCGGCTTCACTTCTTAGAGTATTTATCCGCAGTACTTTTTCAACGCTGGCAAACTCATCAGCCTTTAGGCCAGAAAAAATTTCTATCGCATTATCTCGGGCTAAATCTTTATCTTTTGGAGCGACACCATCCTCTAATTCAACGCAGACTATATCTGCACCACATCTAAGAGCTTTGTAGAACATATCTGGTTTAAGAGCAGGCGCAAAGATAAAGCTTCTTCTCGGTTTTACATCTTCTTCGTACGCCAACTTAGTCACCATGCTATGAAAGAATTTATCTCATGAATCGCGAGATAGAGCGTTTCGCCTTTGAAACGCGCTCTTTGTCCTGAGGTTTGGCGCCAGTGGCTGCCTTAAACTCTTCATACGCGCGCTCAAGTCCACTCCCAGAAAGCCAAGCTGAAACTGCGTCCAATTCATCAGAGTTCTCACTGACGATCCCCGATTTATCCCCATCGAGCAGCCGATTTCGATGCTTGCAGTATGAGCCGTGACTCCCTGCCAGACAAGAGCAGTACACTGACACTTTATCAGCGACTCTAACAAAATCCACTTCGTAAGTACTTGAGGATGAACCTGTCACTGTAAATTTGATAAGACCATCACTCATACGGCTATCTTATCAGATGTTACAAAAAGCCTGGCCTGCGCATGGACAACCCAAAAGCCCATAGCGTTAGACTTGTTCATAAGCATCGAATTCTGGCTCTCGCATTTGCTCAAAGAACTCAGCACGAGACCATGGCCAACTGGCAGGAACACCGTTCTTATCTAGGTACCAACTTTTACATCCGGTAGTCCAAATTGAACTTTTACTAGCTGCAATTCGTCTGGTCTCAAAATCCTGTGCGGCCTCTGGTTTTGCCGATATCTCACTACACTCACCTAGGCCGATCTGGTTAACCAACTTCATTACATAACTCAACTGATGTTCAGCAATTTGAATAAGAGAAAAATTCCCAATCGGAGAATTTGGTCCGTTCAGCATGAAGAAATTAGGGAATTGCGGAATAGATATGGACATATAAGCTGACGGAAAATCCTGCCAAACATCATCGAGATTAACGCCCTGACGTCCCAAAACAGTAGTCGGTCGTATGAAAGCGTCTGGTCGGAAACCTGTAGCAACGACCAACACATCTAGCTCGTGAAACTCCCCATTTTCCGTTCTTACCCCACCTGCTTCAACGCTCTCTATTCCTGAGGTTATCAAATTCGAGTTAGGTTGCTGGATCGCGTCGTAAAAATCGGGCGAAAATATCAATCGCTTGCAGCCAGCGCGATAGCTTGGCCTCAGCTTTTCACGCAAAGCTCTATCGGGAACACTTTCTTCAAGATTCCGCAAGCATTCGCTCTCTATTGCCTTCATTCCAGGTGATTCAGCATCAATCACGGCATTCGAAAATACTTCAAAATCCAAATTAGCCTGATCGAGAAAAGCACTCATTTTATCCTTGTTCGTCCGAAATTCATTTTTCTCCGAAGCAGAATATATGTTGTTTTCTATAGGCATAATCCATTGGGCAGTTCGCTGAAACAAGTCAAAGCGTTTAACTTTTTTGGACAAAGCGCTGGTGATTTGAATAGCGGTGGAGCCAGTCCCTATAACACCGACTCGCTTGCTGTCGAGCGAAACTGAATGGTCCCATCTCGCACTGTGGAAGCTGGCGCCCTGAAATTGATCAAGACCTGGAATGTCAGCCACATAAGGATGATGTAGGACCCCCGTAGCAGCAATGACCACCTGCGCCAAATCTTTTCGGCCCGTAGAAGTTTCGATATTCCAGCTACCTTCTAAAAACTCACAGTGAGGGACCGATTCATTAAACCGAACTTTCTCCTTGACGTTGTATTTTTCGGCGACACGCTCAAAGTAAGCGCAAATTTCTGCTCCAGGTGCAAACGTCTGGCTCCAATCTGGGTTAGGCTCAAAGGAGTAAGTGTATAAATGCGCTGGGACATCACAAGCAATACCAGGATATGTGTTGTCGCGCCACGTGCCACCCATACGATCAGATTTTTCATAAATAACGTGATTATGATACCCAGCCTCACTAAGTTTGATTGAAGTGAGTATCCCCGACATCCCTGCCCCGATAATAACAATTCGAGTGTTTGCAGCGGCATCTTTTAACTCTTCCATCGATCTCGCCCTCTTGTGATTTCTTATCGAGTATAACAACAGTCTCAACTGTGACGCGTAACTAAAAAACCAACAGAAATATTCTCTAAATGGTTGTCCCAATTACCAATCCAACAAAGCTAAAGTAGCAAATTTAGTATGTCTCTAGCAAATTAACCGTTCTTTAGTTGCCAAACTATTATCACCTTAGTAGGCTCTACACAACAGTGCATCAAAGGAGTCTCGAATTGCTTATTAACGAGCGACCACTAGAACAAGCGAATATTTCTCAAATTCATGCAGCGATACTCTCTGGCTCTACCAGCTGCGAAAGTATAGTGAATGGTTATTTAAAAAATATCAAATTGGATGACCAAAATGGTGCACACTTAAACGCCATCGTGACTATGAATAATGCAGCCTTGGACCTGGCACGCCAGCTTGATGTCCAGGTTGTCTCATCGAAAGCATTGGTCGGCCCTTTACATGGTATCCCTATGGTCGTAAAAGACTGCCTAGAAACCACAGATATGCCAACATCTTTCGGCTCTAATCTGTTTTCTCAATATATGGCCCAAAAAGATGCGACAGTCATATCGAAGCTTCGCGAGGCCGGAGCAATAATCCTAGCAAAGACCACTCTACCCGACTGGGCTACCTCTTGGTTCGGATACTCTTCTAGAAGTGGAGAAACAAAAAACCCTTACGCTTTAGACAGAGACCCTGGCGGTTCTAGTAGCGGAACCGGAGCAGCGATAGCAGCAGGATTCGCTACAGTAGGGATCGGAACCGACTGTGGCGGCTCTGTAAGATTACCTTCCTCCTTTTGTAATCTAGTGGGTGTGCGAGCCACGCCAGGAATGATGAGTAGACAAGGGTGCAACCCCCTCGTAGCTTTGCAAGATACTATAGGACCGATGGCACGAAGCGTCTCTGATGCAGTAAAGGTGTTTGAAGTTATATGCGGGTTCGATGAAAACGATCCCCTCACTGCAACTTACAATATAGGTAAAGCAACCTCTAATTATTCACAGCAGCTCGTACCGGATGCATTGAAGAATTTGAGAATAGGAGTAGTAAGAAATGCTTTTGGAAACGATCAAGATGAAAATTGCTATCCGGTCAACCAAGTCATGAAAGCTGCTATTGAACAGCTTGTAGCTGGAGGAGCCTTTGTCGCTGACATTGAAATCCCAAACCTTTCGGATCACTTGGATGCTACATCTCTTTATTTGTTGAAGTCCAAATATGATCTCAATCTTTTCCTCAACGCACGCCCTGAGGCTCCGATGAAGACGATCGAAAATATAGTAAGTTCCGGCCATTACCATCCTAAATTGGATCTCCTAGAGGGCATTGCAAACGGGCCAGATGATCCTCTGTCGAACCTAGATTACTACAAAGCTTACGCAGAAAGAGACAATTTTATGCTTTTGATTACCAGCATCATGGATAAAGGCGAGTACGATGCTCTCGTATATCCTACGGCACAAGTACCTCCTCCTTTAAGATCTGAAACGGACTCTGGCCGATGGACTACCTTGAACTTTCCAACGAATACTTTAATAAGTTCGCAAACCTCAATGCCCGCCATGACAGTGCCAGCTGGTTGCACAGAAAACGGACTTCCCATAGGAATGGAGATCCTAACGCGTCCTTACGATGAAGCCATGATGTTTAAAGTCGGTTTTGGGTTCGAGCAAATCAAGAATCACCGCAGACAACCCGCTTACAGCGGCGACTAACAGCAAATTTTTACCGGCCTTTCCAGTCAGGCGCCCTTTTTTGAGAAAAAGCCAAAGGTCCTTCATCTGCGTCCGAAGAGGCAATCATCTTCACGAATGCTGGATACTCGGTCTGCCTCTTAAGCGCATCTTCAAGACTCGCCTCTTCAAGCCCCATCAAGACGGCCTCTTTGGATGCACGCACTGACAAAGGTGCACACTTTAAAATTTTAGCTACCCAACTACTGATTGCTATCTCTATTTGTCCATCTTCAACGAGATCAGTCACGATTCCCATCTCTAGAGCTTTCTGAGCATCGACACTCTCGCTACCGAGTATCATCCCCATTGCTTGCTTAAGGCCTATCTGTCTAGCTAGACGGTGTACGCCTCCACCCAAGGCCATACGGCCTATAAGAGGCTCGGGTAAACCAAAGACCGATCGACGAGTAGCCAAGATTATGTCGCATGCTAATGCCACTTCAAACCCACCCCCAACGGCAATACCATCAACAGCAGCAATAACCGGTTTATCCAAATCGTAACGTTCAATAAGTCCTGCATAACCATTCTTAGGATATGATATTGGACCTTCATTGCGAGCTATCGCCTTAAGATCACTTCCTGCGCAAAATGCTCTATCTCCTGCACCTATAACGACACATATCCATTTGTTATCATCGGCAGCAAAATCGTCAAATGCTGTCTGAAGCTCTTCATGCATTTTCACGTTTATTGCATTGAGAACTTCCGGGCGATTCAATGTAATTCGCATTACATGGTCAGCAATCGAAACAGTTAAATGTTGATTTCCCACTTACCCCTCCCCTTTAATGCAACGACAGTTTCTAATAATTCCCTGTCACAAAGTCATCAAACGAAAGAGACACCATGACACTCTCATTTTTGTCCAACACCTGAAATACTTCCCCACCATCGCAATCCATACTGAATAGCAGTATGGACCCTTCGGACCCTCCATACTCCTGATGAGCCTCGCCAGCTTCTGTTACGGCAATATCGCCACGTGCACGTATTTTATGAATAGTTTCAGTGCCACTTTCATCTATAAGGTGATGTTCGCCGGCTAAAACAATACTCGTTGTCGCCGAAAGATGTCTATGAAAATGGCAATAGCTATTCGGCTCCCACTTCCCTAGAAAATCGACATGCTTTTTTTCCATATCAAAGCCAATTATTGCGACCCAATAATCTACGTGATAATCAAAAGTCTTCTTAGGATCAGTCAAGCGCTTCCATTCCAAGCTACTCGCATCGTACCCAGAGATTAAATTAGTTATTACATCAGGAACTGCGTTCATTATTTTCACCCTCGCTGCAAAGCAGTGCTTTTGAAACTGAAGTCTACCTAATATTCCTCGATACTGCACGTCAGAGTTTAGTACATAGTTAAGAGCATTAAAGCGGACTCACATCACTATAAATGGAACATAATGGAGGCGAGGAGCGGAATCGAACCGCTGTTCACGGCTTTGCAGGCCGCTGCATAACCACTCTGCCACCCCGCCTTAAAGATACTGCGATTATCTAATCAGGAAAGGGCGGGATTGTCCCATAAATAGGGGGCTCTGGCCACTAAAGAAATACAGTCAACAGAGGCCTAACGTGAAAGAAATGATTTACGGCTCTATCTTCACGGCATCAGCATCGCTTGTGTCACTTCTCTACCAATGGTCTGGACACCGTAAGGGGAGTTAATGATGAACAAGCCTGAGCCTTGCACTTGATGCCGCTGTCTCCGCGAAGTGATATTAACCTCATGACGGAAGCCTTTAGGAAACTGTTTTTGTAAACTATTTAACATTTTCAAATGAAGACCATCACTTAATATCGGGTACCATAAAACTATAACGCCGACATTCCATTTACGGTGAACTAAGCCAAGTTTCACTGGAATTTCTTTATACTCCGTTTTAATTTCATAACTAGGATCTATAAATATCAAGCCTCTTCTTGGCGCAGGCGGAATTACTGAATCAACTAGGTGCCAACCATCCTGATGATATAAATTCACTCTAGGGACTGAAAAATTGACTTCTAATGCCTTAAACTCGCGAGGGTGCATTTCCGCTAAATGAATGTGATCCTGAGATCGTAAAGAGAGTAAAGCAAGCATGGGAGAACCTGGGTAAAAACTCGGCCCATATTTTTTCTCAGTTTGCGTAAGGCAATTAAGGTAGGGGTTTTCGCTAGAAAAATTTTTACGGAATCGGCCCACCCCCTGCTCAGACTCGCCCGTCCTGCGGGCCTCAGCAGCATCCAAATCGTATAGCCCACGCCCTGCATGAGTTTCAACATAAGTAAGAGGCTTATCTTTCCTTGTCAAATAGCTTAACAAGCCGCACAAAACTGAATGTTTATGGACATCAGCAGCATTACCGGCATGAAATCCGTGTTGATAAGAGAGCATAAAATATTTTTGCCTAAGAACTAATGTTGAATTGCTGTGACATAATACTCGATATTAAGCTTAGGGATTAAAATTAAAGCTAGCTAGAAATGAAAACCTCATCTCAGTAGCTAGACGTTCTAGATTACCTTTGGATAACCACAATGGACAAAAGAACACTATGGGGAATTGGGACATCTCGCACAATGAGAGCACATTGGGCAATGATTGAACTTGGTCTCAAGTATGAAACAGAATACATACAAACCAGGACCCCTGCCACAGAAAGTGCCCAATATCGATCACTCAATCCAAGTGGGAAAATTCCTACACTCGTAGATGGGAATATTGTTGTTAGCGAAAGCGCTGCAATCGTCACTTATCTCGCCGAGACATACAGTAAGAGAAATGACCCTCTAATTCCGCTCCAAAGTATCGAGCGTGCGTCCTATTTTGAGTGGCTCTCGTTTATAACTATGGAGCTAGACGCGACATCTTTATATGTTTTACGAAGACATGAAGGATTACCCGATGTTTATGGGGCAGCACCCGACGCATGCTTGGCAGCACGACAATATTTCAGCCGAATGATCGATGCTGCTGCAACAAAAATTGAAGACGGCCGTCCATATTTACTGGGTGAAGTATTTTCAGGGGTAGACATACTCATGATGACAACTATAGATTGGGCCTCGGCTTACTCATGTGTTTGTCCTAGTGTGTTTCAAGATTATCAATCTCACATCCGATTAAGGCCAAGTTATAGACTCACTATAGAAAAAAACTCAATCCCAACGAAAACGAGAAACTCTGATTTATGAAAAGTACGATCAACTTGCTAGCATGTATCTTAATGAGTTACGTAAGCCCTGTCTGTGCAGACAAAGAAATACATGATCAACATAGGTATACCTATGCTTGGCCATTTGTCATGGCCGATGAAATGAAACCACGAGGAGGCATCACCCAAGGCTCGAAGGTTACTTTACAAAAAGAGCCTCATGTTTTATGGCAACAGTTACACGAAAAAAATTTACCGAAAATAGAAAGAGATCGGCGGGCCATACGAGCAATGTCGGGATCTTATCGTGCGTCTTTTGACTTCGTCGAGCTCGTGAGTTTCATAGCACAAAGCCAGACAAAAAGACCATATCAATCATGGGGCACCGAGTATGTCTATGTACTAGAGGATGAACCGGAGTTTATTAGCTTACAGCACATCCTAGTCATGTCATTTGCTGGCGATGATCAAAACAAACCACAGACCATGGTAGTAAAGCACTGGAGACAAGATTGGAAATACCAGGACACATCTTTATTGCTGTACGACAAAAATAAAACTTGGGTCAACGAAAAGCGTCCTGCAGAGTCTGTTGCAGGCCAATGGACTCAGGCCGTTTTCCAAGTCGACGATTCCCCCCGATATGAGTCGGTGGGTGAGTGGCTACATCATAATAATTACTCCTCCTGGGAGAGCCAGATGACACGTCGCCCTCTCCCACGTCGCGAGTTCAGTGTTAGAGACGACTACGATGTTTTAATAGGCACTAATCGACACACCATAACACCTCATGGGTGGATTCATGAGGAAGATAACCTTAAGGTCAGAACCAGCGTCAACACTAAAGTTGAGCAATACATAGCTCGAGAAGCGGGCTTCAACCGATATGAAAGAATAATAAATCACGACTTTTCAGCGGGACACGCCTACTGGGCAAAGACAAAAAGCTTTTGGAGCGATGTTCGACTAAGCTGGAACAAGACAATACAGAGCACCAGGATGTTTCAGATTAAGGATACGGTCTCTGAACAAAAACTATTTCAAGTAATGTTTCAATATGCCGAAGGAATAAGTAATTATAATAAAGATGAAGGTCGCGATTTTATCGAAAAAACGCTTCTTAAATTTATAGACGCTGACAAAAACTAATCTCGCAGCTCAGGAGCTATAGATCTTTGACACACCAATTAATTCGGCGCAATATCAATACCCTCTATTTGGCTTTCTTTATAATTGGATTTTTTAGAGGGGAATTTAGCTATGGCTCATTTAAACGGCGTCCATCACGTTGCATTCATGACCGCAGATATGAAATCACAAATTGCATTTTTTTCCGATGTCTTAGGCATGAAATTGAAAGCCCTGTACTGGATGCATAATGTCGATGGCTACTTTCATGCGTTCTTGGAGCTCAATGCCAACTCCTCTGTGGCATTTGTAGCAGCGCCTGCCGTCAAAGACATTCCAGTCACGAAAGGAGTCTCTCACGCTGGAAATCCAGTTAAACCCTGCGCAGCAGGAGTTATGCAACATATCGCATTCAGTGTCGATACTGATGAGGAACTCCTGAAAATGCGAGACAGAATAAGATCAAGAGGGGTTCGAGTGCTTGGACCATTAGAGCATGGCTTTTGTAAATCAATCTATTTTGCGGGCCCAGAAGACCTAGTGCTTGAAGTCTCCACTTCTCCGAGCGCGATAAATAGCGATGCTTGGGTAGACCCTGCCGTCGCCAAACTAAATGAAATTTCCAATGAAGAGCTTCTAACGTATAAAAACCCAGCCCCCTACAACAACGCGCAAGTTGAAGCAGTAGCACAACCTCCAAGTGGCACTGGACTGCCTGAGTATTCCGAAATGGACAAAGCATACGCGGACGCGTTTGATTTGCCAGATGACGTAGTAACCAAAGAACTCAGCGAATCCACTCCCCCTGTGCGTATTTAAGCTAAAGAGGTGTACCCTATCCGGTGACGAGTGTCAAACTTGCCAGACGTGCAAATTTTCGCAGGAAAGTAAAAAAGCATTTCACAGCGCTATCTATTCTGTTTCAACACTCACAACGAGCTTTTTCGTGATTAACCGAACGGAAGGCGTAACTAACAGCAGTATCGGAAAGCCTACCATCCAACTGTGAGCCCAAGCACTTAACCATAAATCAGCGAAGCTCTCAGACATGCCCACTGCACTGTATAACGTAACAAAAGATGCGATGCATGACATGAAAACAGACAGAATAAAGCTGAACAAAAGGGATTCAAAGCGTACAGGGATCATTGGGCGTCCTTAAATAAATGAGTGCTAGTGAGAGAGATAGCCATTTCCTGACTATGTAAACGGACACATTATAAGCCAGATAATGATGCCGACAAGTCGGGAGGAAGCCGCCGAGGTTAGATTGTCAACGCATCAAATCACATTGCGTCGTTGTAGAAAGCCTATGCACGCTTCAGCTAATTTTTCGGGTTGCTCCATCATAATCAAATGTCCCATGCCTTGGGCTATCCCCCCTTCAGCTAGGCCGTCAGGGATGGCAGCAATAGTATCTAGTACATCTTGATCAGGAATATGGTAGTCCGCCTCTCCCTTATATAAAAATATTGGACATTCAATGTTGTCTAACTTATCAGTGACATCATGATCGTTCCATGCATCCATGTCTGCCACACAAGTAGCTTGGTAAGTACAACGATGCTGCCACTTCGATTCTAAGACTTTATTCTCGTCACAAGGGTAGTACATAGCAGATGTGGACGCATTATCTACGAGCGATGAAAATCCTGGGAAAGTATGGGGCTCAGTATAGTTTGACAAAAAAGAAATTGACCCTGTTTTCGCCGCTGACTCAAACGCCATTCCTGCAGAGATCCCTGTGGGATGGTTACATGCCAGATTAAGCGTCATGTCTCCCCCAATGCCACTTCCGCATACAACCGGTTTCGCATCAGGACAAACGGTTTGCGTGAAATCCCAAACCCACTCTGCATAGTCATTCATTTTTTTGAAGGGCGTCCAATCAACAGGTAACGATTTTGCGTGGCCAGGGAGATCAGGCGCGATCACTTTGAAACCAGCCTTGGCCATCAATGGCATAAAGTGGTGCCATTGGAGAGAACAAGCCCAACCCATATGGATACATATTAAAGGAATTCCTTCACCACATACGTCATAGTACATCCTAGTATCTTGAACCGTTGCATATCGACCTGTGATTTCATACGACATCTTTATCTCCCCTACTCTTCGTAAATTTTCATATCCCGCATAATGGTTAATATCACATGCGTAGATTCATACATGCGATTTGCTTGCAACAAATTCCCGTCGACACTAATACTTCCTGTGTCGAGCATATGGCCAATAGGTCGCGACCCTTTCAGTAGATCATTCCAACTATCGATTGCTGCACCGATGACATAATCCCAGCCAAGGGGATTTGACATGGGGTAATATTCCATCAAGTCTATTACTTTCCCGCGGTATAGCTTCATCCAATACTGCTGATCCCCAAACCTCAAAAGCACTTTGACATCAGACCAAGCGCTTGCCTCTGAAAAATGTTGACTGGCATTAAGCTCCCGCTCCAAAGCTCTCGCAAAAACAAGACTAGGAAATTCCATCAATCTCTCCCCTCTTCACTTTCTAAACTTATCCCCGCTAGACCATTGAGCCGTTCAATTATTGGACTCAAAGAACTTATCGTGTTTATCAACACTACCATAAGAATACTTCCCCGCACAAAAAGTCTCTAGCAGGGATTAGGATTGATTAGACACCAGAATAGTGAGCCGATAACCATTGCTCATACACAGAAATAAATTCGACATCTTCGTCTGCTTTCGCGCTTAACTTGAGCTTCTCCAGTTCTGCGTGTGTGCTGCTCAACGTACGCCATTTGACGTTTTCATCTAGCGTAGCTAGTCGTTCTGAAATCTTATTAGCAATAGCTAACTGTACTTTTTCAGAAAGAAGCTCAGGACGTTCAAAGTAAATGAGTCTCTGTGCTAATCGCTGCATCCTGACGTCAGTGAGCTCTCTCAAGACACCGACTCTCTCTTCCCATTCAGAGGAATGAAATGTTTCCATCAAAGCCGAATCGGCACGACTTGCAAACCCTTCATAGATCTGATCTTCAACTTCACTAGAAAGTTCAACATCATCCGTTCCTGTTTCAAAGAACAAGGCAGAGACCCGATCTTTAAACTCGATGTCTGCTTTTATGGTCTCTGCCCTTTCTGCTAGTTCATCGTAAGAAATGTCGGAGGGAATTATGTGTTCAGGAGCATCTTCTAAAGACAAGAGTATTGGCTGCTTATTAGCCGCTACTTTTCGAATAGGGGTATTCTTCCCTCTAATTTTTTTCGCGAGTTTATCCGATTCCATGCTTGAGTACTGAATGGGATCTTGGCTCAAATCAAAAACAAGCTGCTGGTTATCCTGTTCCGGATGTCGACCACATGCTGTGACTGGTTTTGACCACCCTCCATTCTGCGGACCACATAAAATCAAAATTTTCTGGTGCTCGAGTAATTGCAGGGTTTCACGTTTCAAAGAGGTCATTAACATCATGTCCCACACATGGGGCGCTTCTTCTAAGACACATTTTGCCAAGTGGATCGTCGCCTCGACATCTGCCATAGCGTCGTGTGCATCCTGATGAGCAAATCCGTTTATAGGAGCCAAATGTTCTAGTCGAAATGACGGGTTTCCTTTAGGACCATAAACTGGCTCAATTACCCCTGGAGCAAGAATATGTGTCGCATGCATGAGTCTAAGAACATCTGCTCGGCCATTTCCACCTGTGTTAGTAACATAAGGCGATTGCAGCGTCTGATAGAAGGCCTGCCGCAACATTTCTTCATCGTAAGAAAGGGAGTTGTACCCCATAAAAACGGCAGGGGACCAACGCGTTAGCGTACTGTGGATCTGAACCATCGCTTCATAATGAGTCGGCAGTGATTCATCGAACATGGCGTTAGGTGATATGCGAGTAACTTTCAACGCACCTGGTGCTGGAATGATATGTTTACGTAATTGACAACGTACTTCAAAACGCTCTAACTCATTAAGATCACTGTCAGTCAGAATGGCGCCGAACTGAAGTATTTGGTCAAAACGCCTACTCAGCCCACTCGTTTCAGTGTCATAAAATACGTAATTTTGGCTAGTCGGATCCATCAGTCAAGGCTACATGATCCCTTCTATAAAAACGAGCAAAAGGATCTTAGCTAACTTCTTTCAAAAACCTAAGGATCTGAGCCGTTGTTTCCAGAGGTTTCTCTACCTGCAACCAATGTGCGGCGCCATCGATCAATTTCAGAAACCTCAGGTCTTCAAATGATTGAACAAATCGATCCCGCCAGTTGATGTCGTATAACAGCACGTCGTCCTCAGCTCCCGCTACAAAAGCGGCTGGCTGAGAAAAGCGTTTGCCTTCTAGCTGCGGCGTCAGACTGTTATGATTCGGAAGGTTACGATACCAATTCGTGGGACCTCTAAAACCATTTTCTCTAAACTGATCAACATGATATTTAAAGTCCTCTGGACTGATCCATGAAGGCAAAACATCAGGCTCGGGTAGCACGTCGAGTAGTCCTTTCGAGCTTGGATAACCCAATTGATTCATCCACGTTCCTGGTGGAGAGTCCGCCCCTAAAGCATGTGACAAAACACGAAAGCTTCGTTCTAAGTCTGCGTTAAGCTCATCATCAGCTTGTTCATTTTGGAAGTATCGTATGTACCAAAATTTATCATCGAAACCTCTAGGGTTGATAGTCGCTTCACCTATTCTCCAAAACGGGACTGATAACCCCATCACAGCGCTACAAGTCACCTCGTAAAGCAGTGCTGTATTCCAAGCGACGATACATCCCCAATCATGACCAATCAGCTTAAATGTATCGTAACCCAGAGCCTCTCGTATCCCATCTACATCGGCCGTCAACTTTAAAATAGTGTATTCAGAGACTTCATGCGGACTGCTGCTGCCTCCGTATCCTCTTTGATCTGGAACTGCCACACAATAGCCCGCAGCAACCAGAGGATCGATCTGATGACGCCACAGATACCATGATTGGGGCCATCCATGAAGTAGAATGACCAGCGGGCCAGCTCCCTCAACTACGACGCGCAAAGTGACACCATTCGTCTCAATCATTTGAAAATTTCGCTGTTTCACATCTCTCCCCTAACGGGACGGTTATGCGTCATTCGATATTACCTAAAATATTACATCGTAAACTTGACGCGACAGGATAGCTAAAGTTCTCATACTATATAAATATGGCACCTATAAAGGATACACTAAGATAGTCATCTCTTATATTAGGCGCTTTAGGGGGCTCCATGAACTCAGCCGCACTTTTTTTTAACTGGTCTGCGATGAGCTCAGTCGCAGAGGCAACAGCAGCTATTGCGGTAGTGGCCTCTCTAATTTACCTAGGCAAACAAATTCGTCAAAACTCAAGAGCTGTCCGAGCTACTATTGAGCAAGAAAGCGCCAAACTTATAAACCATAGCATGATGACCATTGCCGCATCAGAAGAGCTCTCGAAGCTTTATTTCCAAGGTTCTGAAGATTTCTTGAGCCTTGCTCCTACGGAAAAAGCACGAATGCTAATGCTCCTTACAGGCATCACTCGCACATTCGAAGTCATACATCGGCAGTACCAAACTGGACATATCAGCCCAGAATTATGGACGGGTTATGATTTCCTGATGAAAGCGGTAATACAAACAGATGTTTTTACCCATTTCTGGTCTGTCAGACAGAATACCTTCAATGTCGCTTTCAAGGCGTATGTGGCTAACCTTGATTTTTCTGATGCGCCGGCACAACCTAGTGCGATATTCGAGACTCGCCGTACTGGTGACTAATAAAAGGCCTCATGACTTTCTGTGATAGAACGAAGGAATACTGATTGTCAGATCTTTTTCGCGACCAGCCCACTATAATCCCTTTAAAAGACGGTTCGGCCACTCTATACCGTGACTTTTTTCATCCTATCGAGGCGGATGACATATTTAACGCTCTCCAAGAAAAGACTCCCTGGAAACAAGATATAATCAGTTTCAAAAGTAAAAAAACCCCCGTACCGCGTCTTGCCGCTTGGTATTCTCACGAAAGAAGAACCTACACTTACTCGGGGGTTACAATGATAGGCAACCCCTACTCCGATCTTTTAAGTAAATTAAGTGTGAAGGTACAAAGCCTTACCGAATTTTCCTTTAATAGCGTCCTTCTTAACTATTACAGAGATGGTAATGACTCAGTATCGTGGCATGCCGATGATGAAACCGTTCTAGGTGACACGATACATATAGCATCTGTAAGTCTAGGTGCTACTAGACCATTCCAACTGAAGAGAAAAGACGGCACAGGAGATACGATCGCTATCGATCTAACCCACGGGAGCTTGCTAACAATGAAACACCCAATGCAGCGGCATTGGGTTCACCAAATACCGAAACGGAAGAATATCGCGGAACCACGAATCAATCTAACTTTCAGGCATCTTCTATGACATACTTCTTAAGTGTTCCCTCGACGGGCTAGCTGTTTTTTCCAATGCGCAACCCAAGTTTCCACTGCGTGTCTTTTTTTATCTTCGAGTCCCCCCACAATTTTCGGAGTTGTGATTTTAAATCCGGGACGGGATCAATATTCTTTGCCTTCTTATATAGCATGACCGATGACCACGAACTAAGATACCCAACCAAGTCCTCGAGCGACCATGAAAGTTCTAAGTGGAAGTCAGGAACCTGAACATCCTCAAATGGAAACGGGATCGTTTCATAAAGATGATCAATCCATTGGCGCTCTGGAGGCCAGTAAGCACCAACAATATCGTAATAAAACGATCGGACACATTGATCAATGTTATGGCCTAATTGTGGAGAAGCGGACAAAAAGCTGTACGTCCACGCTGCAATAATTCCACCAGGCTTAAGGACCCTTCTAGCTTCCCTATAAAAAGAATCGAAATCAAACCAATGCAGCGCTTGTGCCACGGTGATAAGAGACACCGAAGCATCATTGAAAGGAGCATGCTCAGCTCTAGCTTGCGCATAAAGCACATTGTTAGACAAACTCCGGTGGATTAGCTGCGAAAAACTTTGATCCGTAGCCACAACCTTCAACTCTGGATTAAACTGTATAGCCGCTTGACCATTTCCAGTCGCACAATCCCAAATTACCGAGTTGGTATCGAGTTCGGTGGATAAATATTCAAAAAGTCTATTCGGGTACCTAGGACGAAAGCGTCGGTAAGCATCAGCTTGGCTAGAAAAATAATCGTTGTTCAGCATTTAAGACCTCTGAGTCGTGGTTAGATCTCAAATGCTATATTCACTTGAAACCTCTATGCAAAAGTATAAACCACAAACCGCCTCATTATTTCTGAAATAATCAAGTCTCCAAAAAAAGGACGTCGCAATAGAACTTACTTATGCTGTTTTAGCTAGTTGAAGTGCAGGAGCTTTAATCTCGTCAGAGTCAAAAGCAGATTCAGACCCTAGCTTTCTCAACTCTGACATCACTTCTTTCCCAAAAAGATGCAGACTATTCGCTCACTTTCCCAATCGATTTACCCAAGGATAAGGTCGAGTTCCCAGACGATCACGAAGGGTCGGACCCTCGTACTCTTTACGGAAGCGACCACGTCTTTGAAGCTCTGCGATGACAGGCGCAAATTCATCAATCGATCCTGGCATATGGACGGTGGAAAACATAAAACCATCGCTACCCTCGGCGTCAACGATTTGCTCCAACTGATCAGCGACCTGCTTCACGGTCCCAACAACTTTAGGGACAATTGATTGAGCGTTAGCCATGCACAGGTCGCGAACAGTTGGCTTTTCCACGTGCGGGTACGCATACAGATACG
>Ga0209089_10000302_pt1 | contig 46314 bp, 36 predicted proteins | sample ArcticOcean_MG_C_FD_187431 | JGI IMG/M metagenome (GOLD analysis project Ga0209089, IMG submission 187431) | Marine microbial communities from western Arctic Ocean - ArcticOcean_MG_CB2_150 (SPAdes) (version 2) | ecosystem: Environmental > Aquatic > Marine > Oceanic | place: Arctic Ocean: Canada...
CATGATAGAGATTTCCTTTCAGGACTAACAGAGTTTGTCTATGAAGTAACCCCTACTGGTTTAAGGCAATATATTGGAGATATTAAAATATTTTTGCATGCAAAACACGCTGAGAGTATTGGAGCCTACGAAGCTTCTAAAACCGGCGAAAGGGTAATTGGAAAGGGGGGGAATAGAAGAATAGAAAAGAACTCAAAAAAGTCTGATTCTAATATTAAGATTGATTATAAAAAGAAAAAAGAGCTTGAAAAGTCAATTAAGAAAGTAGATAAAAAGATAAATAGACTAGAGAAGTCAGTTTCCGAAGCTGAGAAAGAGTTGGAAATCAAAAATAAAGTAATTTCCGAAGTAGATTCTTCGGACATGAAGCTTATGACTAACTTGTCATACGAGTTTGAGGAAATCCAAAAAAGGCATGATAGACTTCTAACTGACTGGGAGAATGCGCTAATTGAAAAGGAGAAATTAGAGAATTAATTATAGACGTTATATTACTTAGCTATACCTTCTAAATATATTTTCCACTTTTCAATAATCTCCTTCATATCGTTTGGTATTTCAGACTCAAATGAAACGAATTTTTTCGTTTTAGGGTGTGTAAAACCTAGCGTTTTAGCATGCAGAGCTTGACGACTAAGTATGCTGAAACAATTTCTTAAAAATGAATTGTACTTCCCTCCTGGCGACCCCTTTACAGCGACATTACCTCCATATCTAGGATCACCAAATAATGGATGACCTATGTATTGCATATGTACACGAATTTGGTGCGTACGACCAGTCTCAAGTTTACATTCAATTAAAGTAACTGGTCCTAATCGTTCTAAAACTCTGTAATGAGTTACTGCATGCTTTCCTTCTTCACCATCGGGAAAAACTGCTTGAACAGTTCTATTACTTTTTGAACGTCCTACATGACCTTCAACTGTGCCATCTTCAGAAACATCACCCCAAACCAAAGCGTGATATCGTCTCTCAACCGTTCGCTCAAAGAACTGTTCGCTTAACTCCGTAAGAGACCTCTCAGTTTTACCTAAAACCATTAACCCAGTAGTATCCTTATCTAACCTGTGGACTAATCCTGGACGGGGAGTTGGTGAACCCTCAACAGATGGGATGTTCTGAAGGTGATGTAAAATTCCATTTACAAGAGTCCCTGTGTAATTACCGTGACCTGGATGGACAACTAAATCTGATTTCTTATTTAGAACTATGACAGTGTCATCCTCATAAATAATATTCAAATCCATTTCCTCTGCAACAAGTTCAAATTCATATACAGGCTGAGGTAGCTCAACCGTAATTACTTGATTTGGTCGAACTTTAAAGTTCGATTTAACCGAATTTCCATTCACTCTGATATAACCAGCATTTGCAGCCATTTGAAGCTTATTACGAGAGATATTCGCAATTCTGGTCATTAGAAATTTATCAACTCTAAGAGGTTGTTGTCCAGGATCAGATTCAATTCTATGGTGCTCAAAGAGCTCCTCAGGTTCATCTAAAACATCCTCTATGTTTACCTCATCACTCATTAATTAGGTAAAATTACTAAGCGTTTACATGAATTTGAAACACTAGTCGAACTACTCAAATTAACAAAATACACACCTGGTGATAAATTCGATGTATTAAAAGTTACAACGCAAGCTGAATCAACCTCACCATCTAAAACAATATTTCCATTTAATGAAAATACAGACCAAATAAGAGCTTCATACGCCTTAAAGGAGACAATTGAAGAGGTAGGATTAGGATAAAGGTTAGAAGAAATCTCATTAAGAGAGAATTCTATCACTCCTTCAGGAATTTCTGGTGCATCTTTCCCAGCTCTTAGAACTGGATGTATCATAACAGATCCTTGAATTTCAGAGGCAAGCCAATTAGCTCCTGCACCTAATTTGTAATGAAGATTACCTGCATTTGCATTGGTATTCTTATCAAGTCCAATGTTAAGATGCTCTACATTTTGTTGGATAAAACCAACGTGAATTATCCCACTAACCGGTATAGGATGATCACAAGAGTAATAAGCGAACTTATCATGACCATCGGTGAAATAAAGAGGTGAGTTGAATTGGTACATTGTATCTATTTGTTCACCCGGAAAACCCGGATTACCCGCATCATCTGCCCAAACTTTAATTACAAATGTTTCCAACTCTGCATTGTCATAAAATGGAGTAAAGTGAATTTTTATTCCATCTAATGTGTCAGCTATGGCAAGTGGATAGCGTACAGCTAATTGTCCACCCATAGATTCAAGTGAGTAAGCCTTTTCAGCAGAACCGTCATCGTAAGCGTAGTAGTTATCGAAAACTTGTTCAAATCCAATGCTATCATTATCAAATACTGCAGTTTGGTTGGAATAGTAACCGACCTCCTCTTCCCACAAAGACACATTAAAAGTAGCGGTAGTATCGGAAATAAGTGGTTCGTAAAGTACCGAAGCCGCTACTCCAGTATTGTCTAGTAAATTAGCTAAGTATTCTGTTGAAAATGGTCCAATAGGAACACTAACATTTTGAATAAACTCATTATTATACATTGTGGGCGCATCCTCACCTATCTGAATTGTAATCCCTGTATTTTCCTGATTATTTGCCGTAGTACCAAAGTTGGTATGGGCAACATGCAAACTGTCTCTCATTTGGAATTCTGGATTATCAATATAATGAGTCCAAGGCATAGCGGAGAAATTCCTAAGCAAAGTATATGGAGGATATAAGAATGCTAATTCTTCTTGTGGATTGCCTATTGATCCATTTTCGGCTACAAAAACGTAATCTATATGCCATAAATCTGCATTTCCCTCTAAAGTTCCATAATTGCGAAACCTAAATTGGAATGAATTGTGAAGGTGAATTCCATCATAAATAGGGATAACAACTTGAATGAATTGGTCTGTTGTTATCGTGTCATTAGACCAAACCCGTGTCCAAATATCGCCTTCAAATCCAATTGACTTAAACTCAACAACAAGACTATCCTCACCTAAATCAGGTGCATTTCCTATACCACCTCCCTCAAACCAAAACGATAAGTTAACATTATTATCAGCTGTCATACCACCTAATAAAATCTTCCTTGAGGTAAGAGTATCAGCCCAACCATGTGGATCACTGCTATTAAACATATATGGATATCCACCATCATCTAACCCATCAAGGGTAGCAACGCCAATAGTAGGCGGGTTAATTGCAAATGTAGAAGTCCGTCTCACAGGGCTTGAATCCCATCTAACTAACTCGGGTCTATCGATACCTGATTCCTCAAAAGAGCTTGGCCAAGCAAAATCATCTAAGAAAGGAAGCCCCATAGGCGCACTACCGCCTCCCCTTGAGTTTACTTCAGAAGTAATTCTCTCGTCATGATTAAGGTCAATGAATTTCAAATCTCGTTCTAATTCTTGAGAGAAAATACCTGTAGCAGAAAAAGCGAAAATTAAGGTAATTATAAAACAATATGCTGGAGATGTTCTGGTCATAATTAGCCTTGTTTTTAGTTTTTAAGAATTACGTCGATGGACGTTCCAGCTTTAACCCTCCCTCTAGATGAAGATGGAAACTGGCGAAACACTCTTGCATTTGTTGTATCACTATCTGTTATCACGGAATCGGAATACTCAACATAACCTAATGAAAGAGATGACTCCGTCAATTTAGACGATGTTTCAGATAACGACAACCCTAATAAATACGGTATTCTTACTTTAACAAGAGAAGACTTGCCTATAACTAAAACAATCTTAGACCCCCTAACTCTTCTATCATCTGAAGATAAAGAAAACCCCTTTGACTCAACTCTTACAACTTTTCCTTCGAGTATAATGTTAGGCTCCTCACTAACCTGAACTATAAAACCTTTACGTTCTAAAATTATTTTTGCTAATATTGCGTCTTGGCCTTCATATACAGAAATCGCTTCGGAAGGAGGTGTTATTCTGAATGTTGTAAGGTAAACAGGTCTTCCACTTTTGACTAAACTTCCTTCTTTAGGCGTTTGTTCAAGTATTGAGCCAGGAACAGCAGAAACACTATAAACGGAGTCGAGATGAATTGCTTCCAGTTCCAATTCAGATAGTATAGCAATGGCAGAATCTAATGACAAATTAAGGATGTTGGGTACATAGCGCTCTGACCATGGCCTACTATTTATCTGTAAAGAGAGCATGCTTACACTAATAAGAACTACCCATGCTCCACCTACACTCAGTATCGTGAGTATAAAAGTTTTACTTAATAAGAAGTTCCTTAAGTTCATGCTTAAATAATAAAAGATCTATAAATCTAAAGCTTCTTCAAAGCCATTATCATAGTATGCACGCAGCTCAGAACAGAACCCAACATGTTTTTCATCTACAACGATTTTACCTTTTGTTACATGTCCTAAAAGAACCGCTCCAACTTTATTAGCATCACAAATGTCAAAAAAGTCGTCTTGATCCTCCTCAGATAAAGTGACGATAATTCTACCTTGTGCTTCACCGAATAGGAATCCGTCTATGCGTAGCTCATCATCAGAAACGATGTCAAAACCAAGCATATTTGGCATTGACATTTCTAAAAGAGTAGTGAAAAGTCCTCCATCACTAATATCGTGAGCAGCCGTAACAAGATTTTTTGAAATGAGTTCTCTTATACATACGTGAAGAGCTTCTTCTTGTGTTAAGTTGAATTTAGGAGCAGGAGATTGCTTTACCCCTACAATATTTGCAAGATATTCTGATGAATTAATACAATCCGACATTTCCCCCAAATGAAAAATAAGTTCCCCCTTTTCTTTAAAATCTAAGGACATATGCTTATCTCTGTCTTGAAGAATCCCAACCATTCCTATTGTAGGAGTCGGGAAAACTGATGTTGAGGTACCATCCTCGTTTGCTGTTTGGTTATAAAAACTGACATTACCACCTGTTACCGGGGTTTTAAATTTCTCACAAGCACGAGTCATACCCTTTATTGCTCCCACAAACTGCCAGTAAACCTCTGTATTATAGGGGTTGCCGAAATTTAAGCAGTTGGTAATCGCTGAAGGAGTTGCTCCGGTACAACTAATATTTCGGGCAGCTTCCGCAACTGCGATAGCAGTGCCTACTTCCGGATCAGCCTGAACATAACGTGAGTTACAATCAACCGTTAAAGCAAGACCCTTTTTCGAGCCGCGTACAGACACTACACCAGCGTCAGAAGGTCTATTTGTAGTCCTGTTTAAAGTCCCCACCATACTATCGTACTGCTCCCAAACCCATTTCTTAGAAGCTATATTAGGCAGACATATAATGTCCGTCGCAATTTCAAGTGCTTTCTTAAGTGAAGGAACTTCAACTGATTCAGGGTTGAAAGCTTGAGATTCCGCAAACCAAGATGGCTCAGAATACTCACGCTCATAAACTGGAGCTCCTCCACCTAAAACAAGTGTAGAAGCAGGAACTTGAGCAACTATCTCGTTAGCTACAAAGAAATTGATCGTGTCACCTTCTGTCACTTCTCCAATTGGAACGGCATGTAGATCCCACTTCTTGAAGATATCCTCGACTACTTTTTCTTTCCCTGGAGCTACGACAACAAGCATGCGTTCCTGAGATTCTGAGAGTAGAATTTCAAATGGTTCCATATCTGCTTGACGAAGAGGAACTCTGTCTAAGTAGATATCCATCCCCACGTTTCCTGCAGCGCTCATCTCAGAAGTAGAACAAGTAATACCAGCAGCACCCATATCCTGCATTCCTATTATTGCATCAGTTTTTGCAAGTTCAAGTGACGCTTCCATAAGAAGTTTCTCTTGGAACGGATCTCCAACCTGTACTGATGGTAAATCATCCGCCGACTCAGTCGTGATATCTTTTGAAGCGAACGAAGCCCCTTGAATCCCATCTTTACCCGTATCAGAACCCACAATGTAAACAGCATTACCTGGACCATTTGCTGTAGCAGAAATAATTTCTTTTGCATCTAAAAGCCCCACCGACATAGCATTGATGAGTGGGTTAACTTGATAACAAGGGTCAAAGAAGACCTCTCCTCCGACTACAGGTATTCCAAAACTATTTCCGTAATCTCCGATACCTTTAACAACGCCCTCCAGAAGCCACTTAGTACGTGGATGGTCCGGATCACCGAAACGAAGACTGTTTAACTGAGCAATAGGCCTAGCTCCCATTGTGAAAATATCACGATTAATCCCTCCAACACCAGTTGCAGCTCCTTGATATGGTTCAATAGCAGAGGGATGGTTGTGACTTTCTATCTTGAAAGCACACCCAATTCCATCACCTAAATCAATAATCCCGGCATTTTCCTCACCAGCCTTAACGAGCATTTGATCTCCGTCTTTAGGAAGTGTTTTAAGCCATTTAATAGAGTTCTTATATGAGCAATGCTCACTCCACATAACAGAATAGATGCACATTTCAGTGAAATTTGGAACTCTTCCAAGGATTTTCTCGATGGATTTAAACTCGTCAGGAGTTAGGCCCATATCCTGAGCTTGTATAAGGGTAGACGGGGCAGTTGAGGCGGTTATAGTAGGCATAGAATGGGAATAAAATGCGTTTCAATTGAATGTGTAAAGGTAGCAACGCATCGGTAATTTATACACTTGAAATTAGACAATCATAGGGTAACTTTCGCACATGAAAGCAGTAATTCAAAGGGTAAGTCAGTCTAGCGTGAAAGTTAATGGGAAAACCTTAGGCCAAACTTCTCTAGGATTATTGATTTTACTAGGCATAGAAGAGGTTGATAATAAAACTGATGTCGAATGGCTCGCAAAAAAAGTGATAGGTTTACGAATCTTCTCTGACGAACATGGAAAGATGAATCTTAATATCGAAGCCGCAAGAGGTGAATTGTTAGTAATATCTCAATTTACGTTGCACGCATCAACTAAAAAAGGCACGCGCCCATCCTTCATCAAAGCGGCTCGCCCTGAGCAAGCTATACCACTTTACGAGGGGTTTATTGAGGAGTGTGAAAAATTGATTGGGAAAAGTGTTGCAAGGGGGGAATTCGGTGCAGATATGCAGGTAGAACTAATCAATGACGGCCCTGTTACAATAACGATAGATACTCAAAACAAAGAATAAACTATCGTGGTATATTACAAACAGGGATGGGGAGCATTTTATGCTGATTTGCTTTATTCAACCTCGTGTATATTTCATACACATCAAGAGCTCGACCGGAGAGTGTTGACGGGTCGCCTTGATCTTCTGAGAATTTCATGGCAATTTCGAGTTCTGGATAGGAAGCTCCTATTTGGTCTTCATCATTGCGATTGTCACCCCAAAGCCCATCTGTAGGGGCCGCTTCTAAAATACTTCTCGGCACACCTATCGCCTCAGCCACTTTGTAAACTTCGCTTTTAACAAGATCGGCAATGGGGCTAATATCTACACCTCCATCACCATATTTAGTAAAGAAACCCACTCCGAAATCTTCAATTTTATTTCCCGTCCCGACTACGAGACCGCGCCTCTGAGTAGCGATAGCGTATAGAGTAGTCATCCTTAATCTAGCCCGTGTATTTGCGAAAGCTAGGCCGCCTGAATCATCTTCAATTTGGGGCAATGCCGATTTCGTTGCCTCATAAACTTCATTCAGTGGCACAGTGATCATTTCGAAGTTGTTAAAACGACTCTCTAGTAATTTACAAATCTCCCTAGATCGTGCCATCTCTGACGACGCCTGATAAATGGGCATATCGACCGCATACACTGGGCGCCCAGTCATAAGACAAAGCGTTGCTGTTACCGCTGAATCAACACCTCCACTAACACCCACAACAAATGAATCAATATTTGCTGCGTCGGCGTAATCGTTAATCCATGATGAAATAAATTTAGCTATTTCAATTCCATTAAATTCTGATGATAAGGCCGACATAGTTAAAACAAAACACCGACTGACAACTCTAGAAATCTATCATTTCCTTTCATAATTCCAGGAATTGGAGAGCCGTTGATTACTTCAGGGACACCGCTATCAAATTTGATTAGATCTACATCCTTATGAACATTACTAAACGATGAGTTGTAATTAAGCCCTATAGTTAAGGATGTTGAACCTGTTAAATTTTTCTCTATTCCACCACCTACAATCATAGCAGCCCTAAAGAATTTTATATCTTCTGTTATATCTACACCCTCGTTAATCGGCCAGCCATCGGATATTACATTAACCCAATCATCTCCATCAAACTCCCAGCTAAGATGTCTACCTTCTGTTGCTAAAGATTTCACATTCATACCTAAGCCAAAACCAAATTTGCTGAAAATTTTCATATAACCTATTTCCTTAGTACGCATTTTAAACGTAAAAGGCAATTCTACATACTGCAGACTATAAGTTCGATCAACATCTAAAATCTCACTAATATCGTCAGGATTCATAACTTGATACGTAAGATCAGATCCCGTATTAAAAATGTGCACGCCTAAGCCTAAAGCGTAATTATCAGAAAACATAAGATCTGCAATAAATTCATATCCGAAATTTAATTTTGCTCCACTTGGCATGTGATCATAGTCTGTAGAAACCATCCAGGCTGCATTCGGTGTAACGGCCAGTCCCATTCTTAAATCTTGGGCTGATGTTTTATTTGAAAAAAGCAAGGCTGAACTTGCAATAAAACCGAGTAATATTGCGGTTGATAGAGAAGAAGTTTGACTGTTGCGCATAAGTGTGCTCATCTTTGCAGTTGTGAAAGTAAAATTAAACGTAAATACCATGAGTTCAAGCGAAAGTCGTACCACTTTTTTGACATTTTCATTGTGGACAAGAAACAAAGTTACATCTCTGCTAGGTTTAATACTGATATCCTTTGTAACATTATCGTCTTGCACGGAAGATAAATGGACAGTCGATGTGAGTGAGATTACTCTACCTACTGATTTTTCTGTTAGAAATTTTAATCGGGAAATTCAACATCTATCTGAAAACGACTCTAGTTCTCTTATTCAACTGAGACATAATTACAAATTCTTTTTGACAGATTATTGTGAGGATATTATAAAAATAGGGAGTTCTCAATCAATCGAAACAATTGACAAACTAAAGGATTTTGTGGCACACCCTGACACAAGAGAAACTCTTTTAGCAATTGACTCAACTTCTGGTGACACTGAATTTTTGAGGGGAGTTTCTTTAGATCTTGAAAACGGGTTTAAGAGACTTCACGTATTTATGCCCGACGAAATAATTCCTGAAGTTATCTGGATGAATAGCGGATTCAATTTCGCTATCTACCCGCGAGATGAATTTGTAGCAGTGGGGTTAGAATGGTTTTTAGGTCCTGAACATCCCATACTAAAGCTATTGCCTCCAGATAGATTTCCTAAATACCAACAACTTAGAATGCACCCAGACTTAATGGCAGCAGATGCAATGAAAGGATGGATGCTTGTTCACTTTATCAATCGAGGGTACATTGGAGAAAAATGTGTAGATGATATTCTTTACTGGGGGAAAGTGTTGTGGCTGTTAGGTAAATGTATGCCTGAACAATTTGAGCATGTACTTATGGATTGGACTCCAGAGGATTTAGAATGGGCTAAGGCAAATGAAACAGCTATTTGGTTAGAACTTCAACCTGCTAATGTGCTATTCGAAACAAATCGCACAGTATTCCACCGCTGGTTAACAGATGGTCCATTTACCAAGTTTGGCTCGATCCCTCAAGAAAGCCCTGACCGATTAGGAATATGGATGGGGCTGAGAATTGTTGAAAATTTTATGGAGGAAAATCCGGAAACTTCAGCAGAGCAGCTGTTTTCAGAGACCGATTATATTCCATTCCTTAAATCTTACCGACCTGAGCGATAAGTAACAGATAAATGCTAATTTTGCATTATGTCAGATAACATCATTACAATCAAGGTTAGTACAGATGAAAATCATGTGCCAACTGATATAGTTTGGTCAGCCGAAGGCGGAGATATTAAGAGTAGGAAAGCGAAAGCAATGTCGCTAGCGATGTGGGACGAGAAAGACGGAACATCTATGAATATGGACCTCTGGACTAAGGATATGAGCGTCGATGAAATGAAGAGATTCGTTTGCGACAGCATGATGACTCTTGCAAATACTTTAGAAACTGCCACATCAGACAAAGGCCATGCTGAAGCAATGAGAGGATTTACTAGTGAACTTGCTAAAAGAATTGGAATTATAGACGCTAATGACGAAGGGGTAGAGGAAAATCCGACAAAATCAGAATAATACGTTTGTTGACTCAATAAAGTTTAACAGCTCTTCTTTCCCATCTCCCTTAACGGCGCTTGTAATAAAAATAGGCGGCATCTTTTCCCACTGCTTAAGCATAATAGTCTCATACTTAGATTGAAATTCTGCACGTTCAGTCTTATTAAGCTTATCTACTTTTGTAAACACAAGAACGAAAGGAAGCCCCACCTCACCCATATAAGCCATAAAATCAAGATCGACTTTTTGGGGGGGTAATCTAGAGTCAACGAGCATCATAGTGCACATTAAATTCTTTCTGCCCTCTAAAAACTGCTTTGACGTCCTCTCCCATTTCACCCTCTCAGATTTTTTAATTTTCGCATAGCCGAACCCAGGCAAGTCTGTTAGATACCAAGACGTTTCCCCAGCCTTTTCTGCTATTTCATCACCGTTAATATCAAAATGATTTATTAGCTGTGTCTTACCTGGTGTACTTGAAATTTTAGCTATGCTAGTCCTACCAACTACCATGTTAATAAGGGATGATTTGCCCACATTAGACCTTCCAATGAATGCGTATTCAGGTCTATCCATACTTGGACATTCTCTAGGATGAGCGCTACTTTTTACAAAATCAACAGATCTGATTACCATGTACTATAGTTTATTACCTATACCTCTCTGAGAGTACCACTTATCGAGAATTACATTAAATTCTTCAGGATGCTCCATCATAGGAGCATGCCCACATTTATCTATCCAGAATAGATCTGCATCAGGAAACCCTTTTAAAAATGCTTCGGCAACTTCCGGTGGAGTCACACTGTCATTTTTACCCCAAATAAGGCAAACCGGTATATTCATTGCCGGTAGATCATTCTCCATGTTGTGTCTAATCGCAGATTTTGCAATGGAAAGGATTCTTAAAACTTTATTCCTGTTGTTAACTGCTTCAAAACATTCATCAACCAATTCGTCAGTAGCCCAGCTAGGGTCGAAAAATGTAAGAGCAACTTTATTCCTAATATACTCTTTGTCTTCCCTTCTGGGGAAACTGTTTCCAAAGGCATTCTCATAAAGACCACTGCTTGCTGTCAACGTTAAAGAAGCAACACGCTCTATATAGTTTTTTGTAAAAATTAGTCCTACATGACCTCCTAAACTATTTCCCACAAGATGCACTTTATCTAACTGAAGAGCATCAACAAACCCTTTAACATGCTCAGCGATATATTTGGCACTTGTTTTTCGAAGTGGTAATTCATAGATGGGTAAGACCGGTGTTAGCACTCTAAATCTTTGACTAAAGTGCTTACGCACATCCTGAAAGTTACTTAGAGCACCGAAAAGGCCATGTAAAATAACCAACGGCTCTCCGCTTCCCTCTTCTACATATCTGAATTCACCCAGCTCAATGATAGTAGCGTCCATCTTTATATTTATTTAAAAGGCCAAACTACGCACCTATCTGCTCTATTTCACAACTCTTGGTACCTAAACATTAACTTAAGGTTGTACACATTCATTGTTAATATCATGTTAAAACAGAAAACCAACATGATTTATTAAATCGCTACAACCTAAGCAAAACAACCTTTTCCAACGTTTCATTGTTTATCACTTTTCAACAACGTGGTAGAAAGTGTCTATTAATGGTAAAAAGTGGTAAATCTTCCTTAGTTTTGGGGATTCCAGTAAGAATGGAAGTTATGCTGAACCTATTAGGAGAACATACATGTAGAATTGATGCGAAGGGGCGACTAATGTTTCCTGCCCGGTTGCGAAGACAACTGGATAAAGTCCTACATCATGGCCTGGTAATCAATCGTGATATTTTCGAGAAATGTCTTGTTTTATATCCCAAGCCAGAGTGGGATAATGTGAACGGGGAAATGACTCAACTCAGTCGATACAACAGGAAGCACCAACTGTTTCAAAGGAAATTCTTGAAGGGCGCCACCATTGTGGATTTAGATGCATCTGGAAGATTAAACATTCCTGGAGCCCTCTTAGATTATGCGGGAATAGATCTAAAGAAGAGCAATGAAATAATTGTTTCCGGCTTAGGAGAGAAAGTTGAGATTTGGACAGTTGACTCTTATGAAAGACAGGTCTTAGGAGAAGATACAGATTTTGATTTCGGAAACCTGGCTGAAGATGTGAGACGAGATATTGAAAAAGGCAGTGCCACCTAAAACATGGAACAAGCCTACCACGTACCCGTCCTTCTAGATTCCTCAATTGAGTATCTCAATCTCGGCGACGGCAGCGGTACGTGGATGGATGCTACGTTTGGAGGAGGAGGTCATAGCCGAATAATATTACAACACCTCAATTCAGAAGGCATACTAGTCAGTTTCGATCAAGATCCAGATGCAGTTAAAAATACGATTAACGATGATAGGTTTACCCTGGTTGAAGCTAATTTCAGATACGCAAAACAATTTCTCAGCCTTAACGGTGTAAATAAAACGAAAGGCATATTAGCTGATTTAGGGGTATCATCTCACCAGTTCGATACGGCAGATAGAGGTTTTTCCTTAAGAATGGATGGCCCTCTTGATATGAGGATGAACCACGAGTCAGGAATCTCAGCGGCTGATTACTTATCTGACTGTACATGGGAAGAGTTAATGGTCGTTCTAAGAATGTATGGAGAGGTAAAGAGACCTGACAGAGTTGCAAGAGCAATAGTCTCTGCAAGAGAAAATAGACCTATTACCACTACAGGAGAACTCGTAAACATCTTAAGCAAGATGGCTCCAGGCGGGCGTGAAAATAAATTCTACGCACAAATTTTTCAAGCATTAAGAATAGAAATCAACGACGAGCTTTCTGCTCTACGTGAACTGTTGGAACAGGCAACAGATTTATTAGAACAGGGCGGGAGGCTCGTTGTGATTTCATATCACAGTTTAGAAGATAGGCTTGTCAAACATTTTATGAGGTCTGGCAATTTCGAAGATGAAATAGAACAAGACATAAAAGGAAGGGTGCTCGCGCCATTTAAGCCTGTTGTTAGAAAGGCGATTTGTGCATCAGCTGAGGAGGTTTTATTAAATCCACGTGCAAGAAGCGCTCGTTTGAGAGTTGCTGAACGGACTGACTTTTTATTAAAGTCATGCTGAGAATATTTAAAAAGAAATCATCGTCTAAAGGACCGTCAGATAGCGGTAATAGACTTTTAACCCCAGAGCAAAAAATATCTCGCAAAGAGGCCGTTGATTTAGCACGAGTTGTAGCAGGGGTAGCGAAGGAAGAGGCTGCAGAAAAAGCAAGGCGAGCAAGAGATAAATCTGGCAGGAAACCAACTGATAAAATAAAAAAAACAGCTAAAATAAATGGAACGGGTAAGATTATTAAAGATATAATTAGTGGTAAATTTTTAACAAGTGAAGGCATAACCTCTCATATACCCTATCTCTTATTTGTTACCTCTTTGTTTTTAGCTTACATAAGCCTTGGATACAAGTTTGAAAATATTGAACGCGATAAAATGCGAACTGAAAGGGCTCTCGAGGAGGTTGTTTCAGAGTATAAAACGCTTAGATCTGAGTTAGAATCAAGACTACAACAAAGCAGGGTTGAGTCTGCAACCTCTGTATTAGGTCTTCAACAGCCTATTTCACCGCCAACACTTCTTAAGCAAGACGCAAAATGAGAAGTGCAAGTAACAACACTTCAGAATCAACGATTAAAACCGGAAGGTTTTGGGTTCTATTCGTGAGTCTATGCTTTGTGGGAATTGCTATTCTTTGGAGGATATTTTCTATACAGACTATCGAACATGAACATTGGACGGAAAGAGGCGCTGAATTTAAACATAGCATAAGGAATATTGCTCCTGCCAGAGGCCAAATCCAAGCGAGGGATGGGAGTTTATTAGCGACCTCTGTGCCTGTTTACGATCTCAGATGGGACAGCAAGTGCGAAGCAATAAAATGGAGTGTTTACAACGAGAAATTCGATTCTTTGTGTTCTAGTTTTGCCGAGATCTTAGGAGGAGATGCAGAAGAATTTTCAAAGCACTTTGAAACCGCAAAAGCCAAGGGGAGTAGAGCTGCTTTATTTGCAAAAAACATTCCGTTTACGAAATATAAATCCTTAAAATCTCTTCCATTTGTCAGAGAGGGAAGGTATAAAAGTGGATTTGTTTTTGAGAGAAAGGAGGTGAGGAAAAAACCGTTTGGCCAACTGGCAAAAAGAACAATAGGGATAGATCGAGAGAATAGTCGAGTGGGTATTGAACTTGCATGGAATAAGGAGCTTGGAGGGGTTGAGGGTAAGCAAATGCAGAAGCGGATTAGTGGCGGTGCTTGGCTGCCCGTTACAGATGAATTTATTATCGAGCCTCAAGAAGGACTTGATGTGGTAACCACAATAGATATGCATCTTCAAGATGTTGCATCTTCAGCATTAAGGACTCAGCTTTTTAAGCACGATGCTGAGTGGGGGGTGGTAGTTCTTATGGAGGTAAAAACGGGATATGTTAGGGCTATCTCAAATCTAAAAAGGCTTGAAGATTCTAATGGCCTGCCCTACTACAATGAAAGTTACAATCACGCATTAGGTACTGCAGTAGAACCTGGATCGACCTTTAAACTAGCCTCGCTTATGGCATGCTTAGAATCGGGGAAAATGGGCCTCGAAGATGTTGTAGATACCGAAAATGGTGAGTATTATTTCCATGATAGGAGAATGCGTGATTCGAATTGGAAGGAAGGAGGTCATGGTAAAATTTCGTTGCGTGAATGCTTCGAAATGTCCTCAAATATTGGGTCTGCTCTATCAGTAAAACAATGCTTCAGTCTAGAGCCTCAGGAATTTTTAGATAAATTAAAACTAATGGGAATTACTGAGCCTTTAGGTGTAAATCTGGTTGGAGAAGGAATCCCTAAAGTTTACTCAACAGTAGGAGAAGGTGATTGGTCTGGAATTTCCTTAACCCAAATGGCTATAGGGTATGAGGTTACTCAAACACCACTTCAAACCTTAGCTCTTTATGGCGCAATTGCAAACAATGGCAAGATGATGCGCCCAACATTTGTTACTGAAACTCAGCGAAAAGGGATTACGGTAGAAAATTTCGAGCCTGTAGTTGTAAAAAATAGAATTTGCTCTTCGAGCACGCTACGAGAGTGCAAAATAATGCTTGAAAGCGCTTGCCTACCAGGTGGTAACGGAACGGCTTCCAATATATTCATTAATAAACCCTACACAGTTGCAGGGAAAACAGGAACGTCAAAAATTGCTGTAAACGGAGGATATGCAAGTGGTAGATATAGGGCTTCTTTCACAGGCTACTTCCCTGCTGACGATCCAGAATTTGTTTGTATCGTAGTCATTGCTGATACAAAAAGTGGGTCATACTATGGAAGCACTATAGCGGCTCCAGTTTTTATGGATCTAGCCGATTTAATCTATGCAACGGATCCATCATTCCACACCGTAAGCGATGAACCATTACTCGCTTTGAAGGAAAGACATCTTCCAACTTCAAAGAACGGAGCACGGGAAGAATTAGTGGGGCTATACAAGATGCTAGGAGTGCCTTTTGTCCAAACAAATGAAGAAGGAGATTGGGTTAGGGTCACTACTGAATCCGGCAATGTAAAACTTACAACACGAACATTTGAAGATAAAGCCGTTCCGGACGTACGAGGGATGGGTTTAAGAGACGCATTGTATTTACTAGAAAATGCAGGAGTTAAGGTGAGATATGAAGGAAATGGCACCGTTAGAAAACAATCAATACCTGCGGGCACTCCACTGACACCTAAATCAACTATTAGAATTGAATTGTCGTGAAAATACTTAAAGATTTACTATACGACACAAGAATTTCCGAGATACACGGAACAACTCACACTGCCGTTGAGGGCATTGGTATAGACTCACGTGAAGTAAAACCTATGGGGCTTTTTATAGCCATTAAAGGCACCCAGGTTGATGGGCATGATTATATCAAGCAGGCAATTACAAATGGTGCCACAACTATTATATGTGAACATATATCCGAAGATTTAATTCGACCCGAACCTGTCACTTTTGTAGTTGTAAAAAACAGTTCAACAGCTTTAGGAAATATCGCTGCTGCATACTACGACCACCCTTCTAATGATATGAAAATCATTGCTGTTACTGGAACAAACGGCAAAACCACAACTGTGACATTACTCCACAACCTGTTCAGAATGCTCGATCGTAAGGCAGGACTAATAGGTACAGTTGAGAATAGAATTATCGACAAAGTAGTTAAAGCCACTCATACTACTCCGGATGCTCTGAGCTTGCAGAAGCTGTTTAGGGAAATGGTAGGTTTAGGTTGCAAATTTTGTTTTATCGAAGCAAGTTCTCACGCAATAGATCAAAATAGATTGTCAGGAACTAAAATTTCCGGCGCAGTTTTCACAAACATCACACACGATCACTTAGACTATCACAAAACGATAGATAACTATATAGTGGCTAAGAAAAAGCTATTCGATATGCTGCCCGTTAATGCGTTTGCATTAGTTAATTCCGATGATAATAATCACCAAGATATTACCACAAACTGTAAAGCAAATATTTCAACTTACGGTATTGCCTCGATAGCTGACATAAAAGGAAGAATAGTTGAAAATCAACTGCACGGACTTCACGTAAATATTGATGGCCAAGACCTCTATTCCAGATTAGTGGGAGAGTTTAACGCTTCTAACCTGTTAGCAGTTTATGGAGTGGCTAAGCTTTTGGGATTTGACGAACTTGACACGTTAACACAGATGTCACTATTAAAGCCTCCTGCCGGAAGGTTTGAAATTGTTGAAAGTCCCGATGGAATTACAGCAATTGTCGACTACGCACACACTCCGGACGCTTTAGAAAACATATTAAAAACTGTTTTAACTTTCAAAAAAGGGCAGGAAAGGGTTATTACAGTTGTCGGGTGTGGTGGAGATAGGGATGTTACAAAAAGACCAGTTATGGCACGTGTTGCGGCAACAGGTTCTGATAGGGTGTTCCTAACATCTGACAATCCTCGAACAGAAGATCCAGCAGCCATACTCGAGGATATGAAAGCCGGATTAGATCCTATTGAAATGCGTAAATGCATCTCTATTACAGATCGAAAAGAAGCTATACGAGCTGCTGCGCTATTTGCTGAGCCTGGCGACATTGTCATTGTAGCAGGTAAAGGTCATGAGACCTATCAAGAAATTAATGGAGTACAACACGATTTCGACGATAGAGTCGTGTTGCACGAAGCTTTCATAATTGCATAATATGTTATATCATTTATTCACATATTTAGATACAGCGTACGATTTACCAGGAGCTGGACTTTTTAAATTCGTCACTTTCAGGGCGGCTATGAGCTTACTCACCTCATTAATCATAGGTATATCATTCGGAAAAACTATTATTGAATGGTTGCAAGTGAGGCAGGTTGGTGAAATCGTTCGGGATTTAGGTCTTCAAGGCCAAATAGAAAAACGCGGCACCCCTACCATGGGTGGAATCATCATCATAACCGCAATACTAGTACCGACTTTGCTTTTTGCCGATCTCACTAATGTGTACACGCACATGATGATTATTACAACTATTTGGCTTGGAACTATCGGATTCATCGATGATTATATAAAAGTACACAAGAAGAATAAAGATGGTTTAGCGGGTAAGTTTAAGATTGTTGGCCAAATAGGAGTGGGTATCATTATAGGAGCCATAATGATGTGGCATCCCGACGTGCTGATAAAAGAAATAGGAACAGACGGATTGTGGAGTGAAATCCGCTCTACTACAACTACAATTCCTTTTGTAAAGGGAAATAGTTTGGATTATGTGTGGTTTATTAGTTGGGCATTTGAAGATGTCACAACTTGGGTTTGGATTGCATTCATACCTATCACAATACTTATCGTTACAGCAGTATCAAATGGAGCCAATTTAACTGACGGGCTCGATGGCTTAGCAACAGGTACAAGTGCAATAATAGGAATGACGTTAGCTGTACTTGCTTATGTCAGCTCTAACACCGTGATCGCTGAGTATTTAAACATAATGTATATACCTGGATCTGAGGAGCTGGTTGTATTTAGTGCTGCATTTGTAGGAGCGTGCGTTGCCTTCTTGTGGTATAACGCTTTTCCAGCTCAAGTTTTCATGGGAGATACTGGATCACTTGCTCTAGGTGGAATTATAGCAGTTTTTGCTATTGCTATACGAAAAGAACTTCTGATTCCAGTTTTATGTGGGGTTTTCTTGATTGAGAATCTCAGTGTAATCATGCAAGTTAGTTGGTTTAAATATTCGAAAAATAAGTATGGGGAAGGTCGGCGAATCTTTTTAATGGCCCCCCTTCACCATCACTACCAAAAGAAAAATATTCACGAATCTAAGATTACAGCCCGTTTCTGGATTGTGGGGATTCTGCTTGCTGTAATAACGATTGTCACACTGAAAATTAGATAACTATAATATAAATGTCTGAGAACATACTCATATTAGGTGCAGGTGAAAGTGGTGTAGGAGCAGCAAAACTAGCTCTTACATTAGGCTTCACGCCTTTCGTGAGTGATTCCGGAGCGGGTAAAAAATCTTTATTAGGCGAGTTGAAAAGCTTGGGTATTAGGTATGAGATAGAAGGCCACAATCCAGATAATTGGGTTTCCTCATCAACGGTAATTAAAAGCCCCGGCATACCAGACACAGCATCAATTTTAACTCCATTAAGAGATCGTGGGTCAGAAATAATTAGTGAAATAGAATTTGCAAGTCGCTATTCAAAGGGGAAAGTTGTGGCTATTACAGGGGCAAACGGAAAAACTACTACTACTGCATTAATTCATAGGATGCTTACTGATGCGGGAGTGAATGCAGCATGTGTAGGAAATATCGGCACGAGCTGGGCTAGAGATATCGCAGAACGAAAAACACCAGCAGAAGTAACTGTCGTTGAAGCGAGCAGTTTCCAACTAGATGGGATCACAACTTTTCGACCTGATATAGCTGTATTACTGAATATCACGGCTGATCATTTAGACAGGTATGACAATAGTTTAGAAAACTACTCAGCTGCAAAATGGCGCATCACAACAAACCAAACTTCTAGTGACTACCTCGTATATAACTCTGACGACATAGAAATCGCTAAACATATAAAGGCAAGTGACACAAAGGCTACCCTGGTAGCAGTAAGCATAGAAAAGCGGATTGAATCTACTGGGTTTAATGCATGCTTGGGGCTTAAAAAAAAAGAATTTACAATACACACACCATATAAAAAATCATTTTCAATGACCATACAAGAACTCGCCCTTCAAGGCAAACACAATCTCTTTAACTCTATGGCTGCAGGAGTTACCGGAAGAATTTTAGAACTACGCAACGAGGGGATTCGCGAAAGCCTTACTCATTTTGAGGGAATAGAACACAGATTAGAATTCGTTGCTGCAGTTAATGATATTAAATTCATAAACGATAGTAAAGCAACAAACGTAAATAGTGTTTGGTATGCATTAGAGTGTATGAAAACCCCTGTAATTTGGGTTGCTGGAGGAGTAGACAAGGGAAATGACTACCGTGATTTACTGCCCTTAGTTGATAAAAAGGTTAAGCACTTAATCTGCTTGGGAAAGGACAATAAGAAACTAATTGAAACATTTTCAAATTTAGTAGAAAGCATTCATGTAGCTGAAACGGCAAGCGAAGCTGTCCAAATCGCCTATGATCTTGGAAATCCTAACGATACTGTACTCCTTTCACCTGCTTGCGCAAGCTTTGATATTTTCGGGAGCTATGAGGAGAGAGGGTTTAAATTTAAGCAAGCCGTAAAGGGACTCTAAATGTCCGAGTGGGCACAAATAATTCGGGGACGACTCGAAGGTGATAAAGTCATTTGGATGATTGCGCTAATTCTCAGCGTTGTCTCACTCCTATCTGTCTATAGCGCCATTTCGTCTCTTGCCTATAAAGCGAATGGCAATTTCCTCTATTTTTTTCTAAAGCAAGGATCTTTTCTTCTTTTAGGCCTAGCAGTTATGTATGTTGTCCATAAAATACACTATAAATACTTTGCACGTTTAGCTAATTTTATTTTAGCGGCTGCAATATTTACTCTAATATTAACACTAATATTCGGAGCTGATATTAACGAAGCAAAACGATGGTTGAAAGTTCCATTTACGAACCTTACACTTCAAACATCAGATTTCGCAAAGGTTGCTCTTGTACTTTGGATAGCAAAAGAATTGCATTTTAGAAAAGATCGATTAGATGATTTTAAAGGAGAGGTCACTCCAATATTAATCAGGATAGGACTAGTGTGTGGTCTTATCCTACCAGCGGATTTTTCAACTGCAGCACTTTTAGGTCTTGTCGCTTTGAGTATGTTATTTATAGGAGGAGTTCCGTTTAAGGGGCTAATAAAAATTCTGGGGCTAATAATTATTTCTGGCATCTCGATATATGGTGTAAGTGAAATAGCTCCAGATTTAGTACCCCGTAATAAAACCTGGGTTAATAGAGTTAAACATTTTGTAGGGTTTAGTAATGGTAAAACTGACGTGATAAATAGTTCTGGAGGTTCTGCTGAATACCAAATAGATCTCGCCCAAGTTGCTATAAATCACGGAGGAATTTTTCCATCCGGCCCAGGATCAGGAACCTCAAGAAACTTCTTACCTCACCCCTACTCAGATATGATTTACGCCTTTATTATAGAAGAGTGGGGAGCGTTAATAGGAGGTTTTGGGCTATTGCTTTTATATTACATATTGTTTTACAGAACAATACAAGCCGCAAGGAAATGTGAGAGGCCGTTTGGGAGTTATCTCGCGATGGGCCTTGGGCTAATGATTACTCTTCAAGCTTTAATAAATATGGGTGTGTCGGTAAGGCTTCTACCCACAACTGGACAACCACTACCATTAGTGAGTTTCGGAGGAACGTCTCTATTATTTACATGCCTATCAATCGGGTTAATTCTTTCCGTGAGCCGAGCTCCAATGTTAGAGGCTAAATGATAAGTCGCGTCTTGATATCAGGAGGAGGCTCTGGAGGACACATTCAACCAGCGCTTGCAATAGCAGATGAAATTGTACGCCGTTACCCTAAAGTACAAATCAGGTTTGTCGGGGCGAAGGGAAGGATGGAAATGGAGAAGGTGCCTAACGCTGGATATGAGATAGATGGGTTGTGGATCAGTGGATTACAGCGTAGTCTTATTAATTTGAAAAATATCAGCTTTCCCTTTAAGCTGATATGTAGTCTCATTAAAGCTGGTACATTACTAAATAGATACAACCCTGAAGTTGTAATAGGTGTTGGCGGATACGCCAGTGGGCCATTACTTTATAGAGCATCTCGAAAAAGAATACCCACACTGATTCAGGAGCAAAATTCTTTTCCTGGAATCACAAATAGAATATTAGCAAATAGAGTAAATAGGGTTTGTGCTGGATTTCCCGGTTTAGATATATGGTTCCCAAAAGACCGTATAGTAGAAACGGGAAATCCCCTCAGGGAAGGTGTCTTAAAACTCGCTGACTCTAAATCAAGCCCCTCAAAATCAGTAGCCACATCACATTTTAATATAGATACATCTAAACCAGTAGTATTTATTATGGGCGGAAGTCTGGGTGCATTATCTATGAATATGGCAGTTAGGAATCTATTGGAAAGCTCAAATAATGTGTTAACGTATTCAGTGATTTGGCAATGTGGCTCACGATTTTTTGATGAAAATTATAAGTGGCTCGAGGAATTTAGCAAAAAGAATTCAAAAATAGCTGACTGCGTTAAATGTCTTGGATTTATTGACAGGATGGACCTTGCCTATGCTGCATCAGACCTTATCGCTAGTCGAGCCGGAGCCATGTCTATTTCAGAACTTGCCTTGGTTGCAAAACCAACGCTACTCATACCCTCTCCTAACGTTGCTGAAGATCACCAAACAAAAAATGCCATATCTCTTGTAGATCGTGGCGCCGCAATACTAATTAAAGATTGTGACGTAGTTAATAGTTTAAAAGACCACATTGAGGATTTACTCAAGGATGAAACTACGAGGCAAGAAATGGAGATAAACTTAAAAAACGCTGCTCGCCCTAATGCATCTTATCAAATAGTTGATGAAGTTGAAAAGCTACTCAGATAAAAATGAGTAAAAAAGTTGCATATTTCATAGGTATTGGTGGAGCCGGAATGAGCTCTATTGCTAGGTATTTAAACAAAACGGGATGGCATGTGTCGGGATATGATAAAACAGAAACCCCGTTAACTGATCAACTCAAACAAGAGGGGATAAACATCAATTTCGATAGATGTGATTCTTCCATTCCTGAAGAAATTAAAACAGTTGATTTATTACTTGTCACCACACCAGCAATTTCTTCAGATCACCCACACCTTGTTGCTCTCAAAAAATTAGGTCACAAAGCTATCAAAAGAGCTGAGTTATTAGGAAAAATAACCAAATCTAAATCTACACTCGCAATTTCTGGTACTCACGGTAAAACTTCTACCACTGCGCTATTAGCTCATATAATTGACGGCACTCCTCAAAGGTGTAATGCATTTATAGGTGGAGTATCTGCTGAAACAAATAGCAATCTATACTATTCACCCAATGCAACATGGAATATCGTTGAAGCTGATGAATTTGATAGAAGTTTCCACCACCTTCACCCCACTCACGCTGCTATTAGTTCAATAGATCCAGACCATTTAGATGTTTATGTAAGTGAATCTAATTTTATCGAAGCATTCAAAACTTTTGCCTCTCAGGTAAAGGAAAAGGTTGTCATACACCACTCAATAGCCAGCACTTTCAATAATCTACAAAATATAGAGACATACGGATTAGAGGATTGTTCATTAACTCATTACGCTACCGATATATCCCAAACAAGTTCAGGCTCTTCATTTACGCTGAGTTTAGGAAATGGCAAACTGGTGATTCCTCAGGTTCGAGTAAACTTAATGGGTAAACACAATCTTGAAAATATAGTTGCGGCAGCAGCCTTAGCGTATTTAGCAGGTACTAAAAAGGAAATTATTAGCTCTAGAATAAATTCTTTTAAGGGAATTTACAGACGCTTTCAAATTCATTTAAATTCCGAGTATAAAGTCTACATAGACGATTATGCTCATCACCCTACCGAGTTAAAAAAGACTATTGAAGCGGTAAGGACACATTTTCCTAGAAAACACTTAACGGTAATTTTCCAACCACATCTTTACTCAAGAACATTAGACCAAATGGACGGGTTTGTTCATGAATTGAGAAAAACTGATAGGCTAATTCTACTCCCAATTTATGCTGCCAGAGAAAATCCCATACCCGGTTTCAATACACAATCGCTATTTGAAAAGATCTCGCACCCCCATGGAAAAACCTCAACAAAAAATTCCATCTTAGATATCTTAAAGGCACACCCCGTGGAAATCCTTTTAACTGTTGGTGCTGGAGACATTAGTCTGATAGTTCCAAAGCTAAAAAAATGGATGACCATGAAAGCCTAAGGTTATCATGAAGTCAAGCACAGCAACAATCCTCAGCATATTAGTCCTAATAGGATGTATCATTACTCTGCTCGGATTTACTTATGCTGACAAAGTTGAAAAACGTATCACATCTATCAATATCTCAATAATTGATGACGTTGATAGTAAGTTCCTAACTGTCCCCCGCGTCCGAACTCACCTCGAATCTTACGGTAAAATTATCGGAGAACTTGAAAAAGATCTACAATTAGACGCTATGTACTCTCACTTGACAAATATCCCAAGTGTTTTAAATGTAACGATTTTCTCAAATTTAAATGGGGAATTAGTCATCGAGCTTACTCAGCGTAGAGCTCAAGCAAGAGTTCATATCGACAATACATCAGATTATTACATTGATGAATTAGGTGAATCTATGCCTTTAGACCCAAATTATTCTGCACGAGTTCCAATTATTTACGCGAAAAATAGTGAAGACGTTAGTCATGCAATTTCGTTTATCAAGGAAATCGAGAATGATGAATTTTGGACTTCTCTGATAGACCAAATTATAGTACACCCTCTCGGAGAATTAGAAATAATACCCAGGATTGGTGCAAGAGTGTTTCTTGGCTCATCACCTGATCCTGACGAGTTAAGAAGGAATTTATTGACTTTTTATAGAGCCCAAATAAAAACAGGCAATCTTAAGAACTACTCACGTATTGACTTGAGCTATAGAAATCAGGTTATCGCAAAAAGACACGTTTATTAATACACTACCATGGAAAACGAATTACAATCAACAGACCCTGAGATTATAGTAGGGCTTGATATTGGAACAACTAAAATAGCTTGCTTCGTAGGTCAGAAAAACGAACATGGTAAAATCGAAATCCTCGGTTACGGTAAAAGTAACTCAGTGGGAGTCTCTCGAGGGGTTGTTTCAAACATCGAAAGAACCGTTAGTTCTATAAAGCAAGCTGTAAAAGCAGCCGAGGAAGATTCTGGTGTCGGTATTAAAATCGTGAACGTAGGTATCGCTGGTCAACATATCAAAAGCCTACAGCACAGGGGTATGATTACCCGTGAAAATATAGATGAGGAAATAAGTCGCAAAGACATAAATGATCTTATCGATGATATGAGTCGGTTAGTAATGCAACCAGGTGCACAAATACTTCACGTTCTACCACAAGAGTACACAGTAGATAGCGAGCCGGGAATAAAAGATCCAGTGGGAATGGCCGGAGTTCGTTTAGAAGCAAACTTTCACATAATTACCGGAGATATCGCTGCCGCAAGAAATATCTACCGCTGTATTACAAAAGCAGGTTTAGATATAGACCAACTTGTCCTAGAGCCTCTAGCCTCTTCTTCTTCTGTACTCACAGAAGAAGAAAAAGAAGCGGGAATTGCACTTGTTGATATAGGTGGGGGAACAACGGACATTGCAATTTTTCAAGATGGCATAATCCGACATACTGCCGTAATACCATTCGGTGGAAAGGTTATAAGTAGTGATATAAGCCAAGGGTGCAACATAATGGAAAAGCAGGCAGAGAAATTAAAATGTAAGTTTGGCTCTGCCTTAGCAAATGAAATGAAGGACAACGAAATCGTTTGTATTCCAGGACTATCTGGCAGAAAACCCAAGGAAATATCCCTTCATAATCTAGCAAACATAATAGAAGCTCGAATGGAAGAAATTATCGAGCACGTTGATTATGAAATTAAGGCCTCAGGGTTCCGTGATCAATTAATTGGTGGTATCGTAGTTACAGGCGGGGGTTCTCAAATGAGACACATTACACAGCTATTTCAATATCACACAGGGCTAGATTGTAGAGTAGGTTATCCAAATGAGCATCTACACGAACCGCCACAAGACACTAATATACCTTCATTCTCAACTGGAGTAGGACTTGTAATTAGAGGTTATGAAGAAGCTGAAGCGAATAATCAGGAAATAAAAAAGCCTGATGTAAAAAGAAATAGATCAGGATTCATGGATGAATTTATGAAAACCATTAAAGAATGGTTCGAAAAAGAAGAAGACTCACAATAGCCCAACCGTAAAAAAAATTTAAATGGAATTTGCACTACCTAAATCATCGAACAATCCAATCAAAGTAATTGGGGTTGGAGGAGGCGGCTCGAACGCTGTCAATACAATGTTCACACAAGGAATCAAAGGAGTTGACTTTATTGTCTGCAACACTGACGCACAAGCACTAGATGTCAGCTCAGTACCTTTGAAAGTACAACTTGGAGCGACTTTAACTGAAGGCCAAGGCGCTGGATCTATTCCCGAAGTAGGGAAAAATGCAGCTATAGAAAATCTAGATGACTTAATAACTCTTTTAGGCTCAGACACAAAAATGGTTTTCGTTACTGCAGGAATGGGTGGCGGAACAGGAACAGGAGCAGGACCTGTAATTGCTAAGGCTTGTAGAGATCTAGGAATACTAACTGTGGGAATTGTAACCGTACCATTCAAGTTTGAAGGTAAAAAACGAGCTAATCAAGCTGATAGTGGGTTAAAGAATATGAGGGAAGCTGTAGACACTCTTCTTGTGATACGCAACGATAAACTTCGTGAGTTATACGGCAATCAAACATTAAGGGCAGCATTTAAAAATGCGGACCAAGTACTAAGCATAGCTGCTAAAGGTATTGCTGAGGTAATTACTCGAACAGGAGAAATAAACGTCGATATGAATGACGTTAATACTGTGATGCGTCAAAGTGGAAACGCTATTATGGGCTCGGGAATGGCATCAGGAGAAGGCAGGGCTAAGAACGCTGTTACTATAGCTCTTGAAAGTCCATTACTAAACGACAATGATATAATTGGAGCTAAGCATGTCCTTTTAAACATTACTATGGGTCATGAAGAAATTCTTATGGATGAAATCATGGAGATTACTGATTACATACAGGAGGCTGCAGGCCAAAATACTGAAGTAATTTGGGGTTACGCTATGGATGAAGATCTAGAAGAGGATTTATGCATAACAGTGATAGCAACCGGCTTCGAAGCTCATGAAGTAAAGACAGGAGCTGCACCAGTTGAAAAAGAAAAAATCACATACAATTTAGGCGACGAACCTAACGAAGTTACAGAACCTATCAATCGTGCAGTCGATTCCACTCCAGAAAAAACAAATGAAGAACTAAGTGAGCCTTTTATGGTAAATCAATCAGACTTGTTTGGTAATACAGCTGAAGAAATAAATACAGAAAGCGAGAACGTAGAGGAAAATGGAGAGATAGAAGGAGTCGAGGGGAAAGTGGAAGAGGAACCCAATGGAGATCCTCAAGATGTCAAAACACCTTCTGTGGAATCAGACAAGAAAGATGAATTTATCATTCACGACCTTGATGATGCTCCACTTGATAAAACTCCCTCAGACACTTTTAGAAAGCCATTGGTAGATCAAAAAAGCAAAGAAGCTTACGCTGCTCGCCAAAAGCAAACTAAAAAAATTCTAAGCGATATGAAAATTAAACTTAGACTGCCGGGAAGAATTTCAGATTTAGAAAACGAGCCTGCTTACAAACGAAGAAACGTGATATTAGATGAAATCCAACATTCTTCGGAATCTACAGCTAGCCGTTTCTCTGTTAATGAAGAAGTTGATGAAAATGGTGAACGTAGAATAGAACTACGTGATGACAATCCATTTCTTCACGATAATGTAGATTAATGTCAGGATTACATTCACAAATCACGAGCGGCATCATGGATGCTATGCGAGCAAAAGACAAAGTTAAACTTGCTACTTTAAGAGATGCTAAGTCAAAGTTTATGCTTGAACAAAGTAAAACTGGGGCAACTGAAGATCTCAGTGACAGTGAAGCAATTAAGATTTTAAGTAAATTGTATAAGCAGAGGCTTGAAACCGCTGAAGTATATAAATCTCAATCGAGAGAAGACCTTGCTGAAGATGAGCTTGCTCAAGCGAAGGTCCTAAGCGAATATTTACCAAGCGCATTAAACGACTCAGAGATTGAATCAAAAGTTCTAGAAATAATTTCTGAACTTGGTGCTTCTGGAATGGCAGATATGGGCAGAGTAATGGGTACTGCTTCAGCCGCAATGGCAGGTCGTGCAGACGGAAAAGTAATCTCCGGCTTCGTACGTAGCAATCTACTCAAGTAATATCCTGAGCTCTATCCCAGCTAAAGTGGAATTTAGATATCCTCTTGAAACTATTCTGTAATCACTTTCAAATAGAACGACTTGTTCTACCCAAATTGATTTACCTACCCCTTTCGACCAATAAAGTCCGATATACCATCCGGGTTTATCTCTCTCAGGCTCCTTGTAGAGTCCTATTTCCGCAATCATAGGTAGCGAAGCCCATCTAACTCTCCCGAGGTAGGCTTCATAATTGTCAGTATTTACGTAAGAATCAGATGGCTTTATATCTACTCCCAATCCTGCTGTTGCTGACACAAAATACCCTAAACCCAGAGGCACTCTTGTTTCCGCAAAAAACGGGATTCTATACCCCACAGTTCTAAGTTGTGGTATTGTATCAAAATCGTTTATGGCTAATGTGTCATTTGAGTAATGAAACTCAATAGAGTAATTCCTACTAACCCATTGAATACCTGTTCCAAAACTCCAATTTTTCTTTAATCTATACTGAAGCCTCATTCCAAATTCTTGACCTATTTTAGGAGACCAAACCGAGGTCAAACCCACATCTTCAAATACTTCATCCTCTACTCCCACCATTGAAAATGGTGCATTCATTCTCGCTAAAACTGAGAGTTCCCAAACAGATTTTTTCGGGAAGGTTTGTGCGTTCATTTTTGTAGAAAGAGCACCAAGTATTGCTAAAAGCAGAAAGGCTGCTGTAATCACAAGCAATAGCCAACGAAAATATTTATTGGAAATAAAAGGTGATCTAATATCAGCGTACAAAAGGTGATTTTGTTTTAGCGCATCTTGAAAGTGAGTCCTGGGCACCCCAAATAAATATTTAGCACCATATTCGAGTTCTTCATCCTCATGAAATTCAAAAGGAATGGACTTATCTTCAAGTAGATCTTTGAAAATCATACTGTGACCCTCTTGTCGAAAAGAAAATACATAGTATCTATTATCTGCAGGGTGAATAAAATAATTCGTTAACCTCATATAAGTGCTAAGTTAACCCCACATTTGTAGTATGCATACAATTCTTATCACAGGTGCTGGAACTGGAATCGGAGCAGCTACCGCACGCAAACTTTCAGGCTTACAAAACTCTCGACTCATACTAGTGGGTAGACGTATCTCTCCTTTAGAAAAACTCCTTGAAACACTAGAGAATAAGGAAAGACATAGAATTTATTCTATAGATATTTCAGACCCTAACTCAGTAAAACAATTACTTTCAGACCCATCTACTGGATTAAAGGAGCACCCTTTAGTTAACGTATTCGCAAATGCAGGAATAGGAGGCCCAAATGATTTCTCTCACAATGAAAACGATAGATGGAGTGAAATTATTAATACGAACCTATCTGGAACTTACAACACATGTATGGCAAGCATCCCATGGTTACAAAAGGCAACTTCTGCCGGTATATTAAATAAGAACATCGTAATTACATCGAGCTGTCTTGCAAGATTTGGCGTGCCACATCAATCGGCATACGTTGCATCTAAAACCGGCCTTCTCGGACTTGTTAGAAGTCTAGCTACAGAATACTCTCGAGAAGGCATTCTTATCAATGCTATTAATCCAGGGTGGGTAGATACCGATATGGCAAAATCAAGCATTCAAGCTATGGCAGATGGTGCTGGAGTAGATTATAACGTTATGCTTCAAGACCAAAAAGATCTTGTCCCTACAGGCCGATTCAGTTCCCCTGGAGAGATCGCCGAACTCGTAGCATTTCTCTTCTCCGGAGTACAACGTTCCATTACAGGTCAAGCCATAGATATTAATGGGGGATCTTGGATGGGATAATGTATTCTACTTAAAAAGTTTAAGTAATAATAAAGCCCCGCTAATGCGGGGCTTTATTATTAAAAAGTTTAAGACACAAAAAAGCCCCGCTTTCGCGGGGCTTTCTTTATATATAGTTTTTATATTCTTAGCAAATAGTACCGAACGCTCCTAAGAAGATAAGAAGGTCACCAGTAGTAATCGATCCATCATTGTTCAAGTCCGCAGGACAAGGGTTAGCAATATCGAATGTACAAGAACCATCATCACTTATAGCAGCACCGTCATAGTTACTAGCATCTGGGTAAGTACAACCCTCACATCCTGAGAATACACACTGAGCAACATCAGAGATGTTTACAGCAGCATCGTAGTTACAAGCGCAAGAGATATCACAACCAACAACACACTGATCACCAGATCCTACGTTGAAAGTTTGCTCATCAGGTGAAATACCCGATACTAAACCTCCAAAGGCTCCAACAATAGTCCATGTAATCTCACTAGAATATGTGAACTCGTTAACTGTAATTGTGTAACAACCGTCAGCAAGACAGTAAGTGTCTTCACCATAAGAACCAACGTCAAGCATTCCAGAAGCTACTTCTACTCCGTCTACGCTAGATATAACGTATCCGACAGTTCCGTCGGTTCCATATCCACCCCATCCGTCACCGAATGCATCAAACATCTGTACACTTACACAGTTGCTGTAACAGCAAGAACCATCATCTATAGTTGCAAGAGCATCGTAGCTACATGAAGCATCATCCATACATCCAGCACAAGTTTCGTACTCACAAGATCCGTCCTCATCAGTTGCAAGAACATCGTAGTTACAAGCACCTGCATCAGTACATCCACAAACAGCACCTCCTACAGAGATAGTCTGAGAATCTGGAGCACCTCCAGCAGTAAGAACAGAACCGTCTTCAGTAGTAATATTCCAAGACACTTCAGAACCCCAATCACCAGGTGTTACAGAAATGTTGTAACACCCAGGCTCTAGACAAAGCATATCGAATCCGTACTCTGGTCCAGAATAGTTATCGTCATCTACAAACCACTGAGCATCATCAAGAGTACCTTCGAAAAGAAGGTTACCTGCAAGATCAGAGATTGTGTAGCCTGCGTCATTCCAACCATCACCGAAAGCATCAATCATATTTAATTGAACAGGTGTACCTGTATCAGAAGCACAAACACATGACCAGAAATCACAAGTATCAGTACTCACGTTAGCTGATGGATCAAAGTTACAAGCAGCAGAGTTCATACATCCCTCAACTACTACAGCACAATCAAATACTAAGTCGAATGCACCAGCATTACCTTCAGAACCTACGAGAACGTAGTAAAGCGTACCTACAGTAGAAACAAACTCGAAATTAACATCGTCAGCATCATATAAAGAACATGTACCAGTTCCATCACTACTTATAGCAGAATCGAAACAAGTAAAGTCTCCAGGTTGGTAAACAGGCTCCATAGAGTATGCAGAAACAGATAAAGTTGCTGTTTCAGCTGGAATACCGGCTACAGCAGTAAAGAAGCCTACAACTTCACCAAGACCATTTGTAAATGTCGCGTTTCCGCCATTCCATCCGTCTCCGTAAGCATCAGCCATAGTTAAAGTGTAATCGCCTTCAGGTAGACAAACGCTACCTGTTACAGGAGCTCCTCCAGAAGCAACTTCTCCAGCAGCATCAGAAAGAGACCAAGAGATCTCTGAATCCCATGATCCACCACCAACACTGTAGTTAATAGTAACTAAACCTTCTCCACATGCATCAGCAGGAGGAACATCAATTCCGCCACCTCCACAAGCCTCAGCAGCTGTGTAAATGTTAATCTTAGAATCGATATCAGATCCACAAGTGCTTAAGTTATGAAGTTGTCCGTCACCCACGAATGAGTACCAAACACCAGCTCCAGGAGCAGTTTCACATCCTGCAACTCCAATTGGAGATCCTAGTATAGTTGCACCACCTGTTGAACCAACAGTAACTGAGTTACAAGCTAAAGCTTCAGCAGTATCGCAAATATCGTTCGCTGGAACTACACCTGTAAAGTCACAAGTACCATCGTCAGTTGTAGCAGTAGCGTCGTAGTTAGTCGCAGTAGCGTCTGTACATCCGAAACTTACACCACTAGTAGTGAACTCAAAGTCACCACAAGTATTTAGGTCTGTAGTAAAGATCACCGCGTAGTAATCTGTATTAGGCTCTAGAGTAATAAAGGCCTCAACAGAACCGGCACATGATCCAGTAAATGTGCAACCAGCAACAGGAATTAAAGATTCACAATCTCCTGAACCCATAAATCCTAATCCAAGTACATCATTTGAAATGTTTGTTGCATTGAAATCAAAAGTATCGAAGTCCTCAGAGTTGAAAGTAAACCACACACCATATGCAGTTCCATATCCAGCCCATGGAACATCTTGAGCCTCTTGAGAAGCACAACAAGTTGATCCAGTGTATGTCTCTCCAGTAACTAGAGCAGTAGCATCATTACAATCATCGTTAGATGGTACATCCGCACATTCAGCACAAGTTACAGTCACAACAAAGTCGTTTCCGCCTGTAAACGGAGAGTACTCCGAAACATAGATGTAGTAATCTAAACCTGTATTAACGTTGAACGTAGTACTAGACATCCAACCAATACCACATCCATCATCGTTAGAAGCCAAAGCATCTAACGAACCATCGACAGCTTGTGTGTAAACGTGAAGTCTAGTATCCTGAGTGTAATCTGTACCTGCATCGTTTGAAGGAGTATCACAAGTACTTACAGTAACTTGTTGATCCGCAGCTGCATTTATAACGTACCATACACCCGAAGTAGCAACTTCATTACCAGCAAATTCTGAACCAATTAATCCTTGATCATCAGTTGAGAACAATAGAGTTCCATTAACATACGCATCACATGCTAATGCCTCAGCATTTGCTAGTTGATCGTTTGCAGGTGGCTCCTGACATGATCCATCATCAATAGAAGCACTGATGTTGTAGTTAAGAGCAGAAGGACTAGTACATCCAGAGAATTCGCACGCACCAGTTAAAGTAAAGTCAAGAGGCCAAACAGAACCACCACCAGTAGAACCGTAGTTCGTTCCGAACTGATCCGACATAGAAACACTTACTTCTAAAGGACTAGCACCACCACTTACTTCAACATTATAGCAACCAGGTGCTAAACAAACTAAATCAGCACCTGAAGAAAGACCATCTCCAGAGAATGCAGAGTCAAGATCTCCAGAAAGCATAAGCTCTCCTGAAACTTGATCGAAAACATAGTAAACCGCTCCATTCCATCCGTCACCGTATGAATCAGACATGTTTAAAGTAAGTACGAATGTACCTGGGTCACAGTAAACACAAAGTCCACTATCTATAGTAGCATTAGGATCAAAGTTAGCAGCAGCTGCGTCCATACATCCTACACAACCGTAGTCACATGAACCATCACTAAATGCAGCAGTTGCATCGTAGTTACAAGCTCCAGCGTCAACACAACCGAATGTACAAGCTCCTCCGTTTAAGTCAAGATAATCAGTTCCTTCAGAACCACCGTCTCCAGTAGCAGCTGAATTAACATCACCAGAGAAAACATTTACACCGTCATATCCATCGAAAGAGTAAGTATTACCGTTCCAACCATCTCCATAAGCATCAGTCATACTAAACGTATAACATCCTGCCTCAAGACAAAGCGAAAGAGAAGCAGGAGCTCCACCCATAGCAACCTCAACATCTCCTAAAGATAAAGACCAGCCAACTTCAGACTGCCAAGATCCACCATCTACAGTAAGTGTACCAGCGAAGGCTCCTTCACAGTACGCACAGCAATCAACACAAGCAATCGTATAGATCGCATCGTAGTTTGTCGCAGTAGCATCCATACAACCGATACATGAGTAATCACATGTACCATCTTCTAAAGTAGCAGCTGAATCGTAGTTACAAGCTCCAGCGTCTGTACAACCTGCACATGATAAGAAATCACAAGATCCATCATTTACGTTAGCAGCAGGGTTGAAGTTACAAGAAGCCTCAACATTACATCCAGCTACAATACATGCAGGGTCAGTTGAGAAGAATACCTCTCCGTGACCACCTACAGCAATAACCACTCCATTAACAACTACATCCCAAGAGATCTCACTTGTGTAGTTAGTTCCAATAGTCTGACCAGTGTAGCAACCAGGATCAAGACAGAAGTCTAGAGACATTTGACCTCCCGAACAGAATGGGAAGAACTGACCGAAAATATCAAGACCACCCTCTGGATCATTAGTTGGGTAGTAACACCATCCGTCACCGAATGCGTCATATAAGTTAATAGTTACTAAATCGCCGTAGCAACAAGAACCATCATCTACAGTTGCCGCAGCGTTGTAGTTAGATGCAGTAGCATCTGTACATCCAGGTACTTCAGCACTAACTGAAAGGACAACAGAACCAGAATCGCCTTCTACAGCTAAAGAACCGATTACATTACCTCCCATAGTAAATGTAGCTGTAGCTCCATTCCATCCGTCTCCGTATGAATCCATTCCAATAAATGTGTAGTCTCCAGGTAGTAAACACCATTGACCACTAATAGGGGCTCCTCCAACAGCTACCGATGTTCCGGCAGCGTCATTAAGAGTCCAAGAAATTTCAGAGGCAAAAGATCCTCCAGTAATAGCATAATCTACAGCTATTTCGCCATCCGCGCATTGCGACCAGGCTCCAGTTGAAAAAAGAAGTGCAAACGCGGCAAAAGCTGTCGTTAACTTCGTGTAATTGTTAAACATATGAACAGGTTTAAAGATTAAATCAAAAAAAATTATTTACAAATTCTAAACTCATTATAGCTGAACTGACGTATAAAAAGCAGTGACAGTCAACTCTTAAGAGTGTATCCATGACTTTAAATTAACATAAAAAGACATATCAACGCGTTAAAATTAGGTGATTTAGTCTAAGAAACCAAAAGAATTGTAAAAAATTCGTTTGTAAAAAATAGAAGTCGGTAGAAATAAAACGGCAATTGGACGATGAAATGTGTTATAATAAGCGTGAATACCAACTATGTGAAAAAGGTTGAATTATCGATTCTCGAGCTTCTCTAACAACAGAAACTGTAGTATTTAAGGTTTGAACACTCTCGGTTAAGCTTCCTTCATTTATGAGAGATATAAAATTATCTAACGTATTGACTATCCAATCTGAGGTGAAATCACTATTTTTCGTACTTCTGTATAAAACTTGATGGCGATTAAACCAATCTACTCCTGATACAACACCTTCGGATTTAATAAAGTTTGTCAAGGAATCAACTGAACACCCTGAAGCACTAGAGCTACTTTCATCTACAGCAATAAATACAACGCGGTTTGCTATTAAGACAGAGTCCGTATCAAGTTGAGACCCGTGGGATGACCATGTTGATAGAAACTTATCTAATCTCGACATAAATCTTTTAGATGATATTTCATCAAGGGTGATATCTGATGTGAAAACCAATAGTTTTGACGATTCAGGCATATTGGGGAAAACGGAGAAGTTCATTTTGTAAAATTAAGATATACTATAAGGTATAAAGAATCCGTTGCTAATAATAATTTAAATGATGCTTATAGTGAACTTTAGGTGTTGTAATTTTATGGCATGAAGCAATTTCTACTTTTTATTCTTGTTGCATATACATTTTCTTCAAATACTGAGATGTATGCTCAGCCTAATTTAACGCATGTTAATAACGTTAATGCTGCGGGAAATGCAACATTGTACTGGGATGTGTTTTCTTCTGTTGGGGGTGAGGAGTTTATTCGCAATGAAATTCAGGTTTATGATATTCCTGGCGTGCTGCTTAGTCCGTCTCCACATTTAGTGGGTCCAAATACAGAAACGGGGGTGTTGCCTACTGGATGGGTAATGCCATCATTTTTGTATAACGCAAATGCTGAAGCTCATTGTTTTACTGCTGTACAGATTACGTCGATGGATGGGGGGGCTACTAATGACATTTCCCCAACCTCACCTACATTATGCAGTATTCATGTGGACGCAAGTATTGGGGCGGGGGTGGATGAAGTTGATCTTGTTTGGAATAGTCCATATGCTGTTTCTGGCGAAAGTGCTGGGGGAGATTTTTTTTTAGAAAGACTGAATGAATTCACGGCTATTTGGGATACTATAGCAATAATTCCAGACTCACAAAACGGTGGGTCATTTACAGACAACCCCGGACCCTGCGTGTCAGTCAATATATACAGGATAAGACAAACCGCATCGAATGGTATTGATGTACACGAGAGCAACTCAACGGATTTAGTTGTTGGTAGTGTGAATGGAGAGTTGCCAGTCACAACTCATGTCGATGTCGACCCCGCAACTGGCTTAGCTGAAGTCTTCTTTGATTACACTGTTACATCAGAGACTCTTGGGTATATTATTTACAAATGTTCTGGCGCTGGGTCGGCTGAGGTATTGCAAATAGACAACCCTAACGCCACTTCGGCTTTAATTCCTACTTCACTTGCTTCATCTCAACCTGAGAGTTACAGAGTTTCTGCTTTTGAATGCATTAATGATGATGGGACTCCTAATCCCAATGCGGCAGGAGCTTGTACAACTACAATATTTACTATTGCAACACAGTTGCCTTGTACGTATAGCGCACAAATAAGCTGGAATACTCCATTTGGGATTGAGGGTGGAGTGGACCACTATTCTGTTCAGGTAAGTGTTTATGATGAAGCGTTATCTAATTACGGACCGTGGATAACTCTTGACGATGTAGGATCTAGTGTAAACAATTACCTACACGAAGGCGATAATACTGAAAGTACAAATAAGTATAGAGTCTTAGCTGAATCAACATCTGGAAATGTAGCTCGCTCAAGTGAATTTGAACTTAACTTTTTATATCCTGAATCGGCTAATGCCCCTGTTTTAAAGAGAGCGTCAGTTTTATCTGACGGTAGTGTGGAGATTTATATTGAAACGGACCCTACAGCTGTTGAGGCAAGTATATATCAACTTGAAAAGTTAGTTGAAGAAGACGGTGTTTGGCTACCTATTTTTGAACCCGTTCCAAGTTCCCTTGGGTTTCCAATCACTTTCGTAGACTCAAATGTTAATACAGATTCTAAGAGTTATACTTATAGGTGCTCTGCGTACAATGTTTGTGAGGCCGCAACGTCCACCTCTAATATCGCATCAACTATACTACTGAAAGGTTGGCAGAGTATTAGTGAAGCTGATTTTGAGAATAGTTTAATTTGGTCTGAGTACATAGAGTTTCCAGAGGGGGTTAGCTCTTACGAATTATTAAGAGCTCCGACACGACTATCCGCAAACAGCCCGCTCACAACTTTTTCACACGAAGAATTTCACGCTGAAGACTACGTGGGAGACCTCACTCATTTACCTGGTGATTTTTGCTACACCATTATCGCAATCGACAATGATATGACTAACGGACTGAACGGAGCGAGCTCAAATAGGGTTTGTTTAACTGAAGATCCGCTCTTGTGGATACCCGATGCATTTACTCCGAACGGTGACCTTATTAATGATTGGTTTCCTTGGAATCCAGGTGAATCAACGCTGGGATTTATTTCTGCAGGTACTGCTGTAAACGAGAGCGTTTACAAACTCACTGTTATTTCAAGATGGGGAGATGTGATTTTTGAGTCTGAAAACCCTGATGAATGTTGGGATGGATTAAATGACATTGAGATGGTCCCGGATGGTGTTTATACAGTTATTGCTCAAGTTTTAGACGGATCAGGCAAATGGCACATGATATCTAAAAGTGTGCAAGTTATTAGGCCCTAAATAAGTACCTTTGCGCGAATCGTTATCCGACGTGTTGGACAGCGAATAAAACGATTCAATTATTTAAGCATGCCTATTAAAGAGTCTAAGTTTTTTGGAGAAGGACTAACATACGACGATGTACTGCTTGTACCAGCTTACTCAGAAGTACTTCCACGCGATGCGCAACTAAAAACTAAATTTACAAGGAAAATTGAGCTGAAAGTACCCATTATTTCCGCGGCAATGGATACCGTAACTGAAAGCGCGATGGCTATAGCTATTGCAAGAGAAGGAGGAATAGGTGTAATTCATAAAAACATGAGTATAGAGCAGCAGGCAGCTGAAGTTTTGAATGTTAAGCGCTCTGAGAACGGTATGATTCAAGACCCCATAACACTTAACCGTGATGCAACTGTTCAAGATGCTTTAAAAATAATGCGAGAGAGAAGAATTGGTGGGATTCCCATTGTAGATTCTTCAAATATTCTACTCGGAATTGTCACAAATCGAGATTTGAGATTTGAAAATAGTTCTACCAAACCTATTTCAGAGGTTATGACAAGTGAGAATTTAATTGTAACTTCTAACGGATCTGATTTTGACAATGCCGCTGATATTCTACGCGAGCATAAAATTGAAAAACTTCCGGTTGTTAATAATGACAACAAACTAATAGGGTTAATTACATACCGTGATATTATCAAACTTACTGAGTTCCCGAATTCTTGTAAGGATGGATTCGGGAGGTTACGTGTTGCCGCATCAGTGGGTGTTACTTCTGACACGATTGAGAGAGTTTCCGCTCTTGTTGAAGCTGATGTAGACGCTATAGTAATCGATACAGCACACGGGCACAGCAAAGGAGTAATCGACGTTGTGAGAGAGGTAAAGAAGAAATTCTCCAACCTAGAGATAGTTTGTGGAAACATTGCAACAGGAGCTGCAGCTCTTGCTTTAGTTGAAGCTGGAGCTGACGCTGTAAAAGTGGGTGTAGGGCCGGGATCTATTTGCACAACAAGAATTATTGCAGGTGTAGGTGTCCCGCAACTTTCTGCTATTATGAATGTTGCCGATGCACTAGAAGGCACTGGAGTTCCTGTAATTGCTGACGGTGGTGTACGATATACTGGTGATATAGTCAAAGCTTTAGCAGGTGGTGGAGACAGCGTAATGGTTGGATCAATGCTTGCTGGTACCGGCGAAAGCCCTGGTGCTACTTTTATGTATGAAGGACGTAGGTTTAAAGGATACAGAGGCATGGGGTCCATTGAAGCTATGGAAAAAGGATCTAAAGATAGATATTTCCAAGATGCTGAGGATGATGTGAAAAAACTTGTGCCAGAAGGGATTAGCGGTAGAGTTCCATATAAAGGATCTGTTCAGGATGTTATGTATCAAATTGTTGGCGGATTGAGGGCCGGGATGGGATATTGTGGAACGAAGGATTTGCCTGCTTTAAAGTCTGACGCTCAATTCATCCGTATAACAAGCGCAAGCATGAAGGAAAGCCACCCTCATGATGTTATGATTTCAAGAGAGGCTCCTAATTATAGTATTAGATAAAAAAAACATGATGAATAAAATTATTACCCTTTGCGGGGTAGCGTTTTTAGGCCTAAATATTAGTATTTCAGCCCAAACTAAAGAAGAAAACACTTCGGACAATTCAGTTATCCTAACTGTAGGAACAGAGGTTGTGAGCCTTGCCGACTTTAAATACATTTACAGTAAAAATAACAGAGATAGCATCATAACTTCTTGGGCATTAGATGAATACATGGAGCTTTTTGTCAAGTTTAAGCTAAAGGTAATGGAGGCTGAAGCTCTCGGAATGGACACCGTTGCTAAGTTTACAAAAGAGTTAGCTGGTTACCGTAAACAACTAACAAGACCATATCTGGTAGATATGGAACTTCTCGATGAATTGGTACTTGAAGCTCACAATAGAAAACAAGAGGAAATTCATGCTCGACACATCCTTGTAAGTGTCAAACCCGAGGCATCCCCTTCAGACACAATGCGTGCTTGGAATAGAATCTCAAAGCTAAGAAATAGAGTAAATGCAGGTGAGGACTTTACAACCTTAGCGAAAAGCAAAGGAGGTAGTGATGATCCATCTGTAGTTGATAATGGAGGAGATTTAGGTTGGTTTACTGCATTCCAAATGGTTTATGCATTTGAGGACGCCGCTTACAACACTTCTGTGGGGGAACTTAGTGAGATAGTACGCACAAGGTTTGGCTACCATTTCTTAGAAGTTGATGGCAGAAGAGCAGCACGGGGAGAGATTCAAGTTGCTCATATTATGTTGAGGGTAGATGACGCATCTAAAAAAGCCATGGTGCAAAGCGCGAAATCTACTATTGACGCAGTAGCTTCATTTCTTAAGAATGGGGAGATGTTCGAGTCACTTGCACTGAAGTATAGTGATGACGCCACAACGGCGAGTAAGGGAGGTGTTCTACCTTGGTTCGGAACAGGGAAAATGGTTGAAGAGTTTGAAAACGCTTCTTTTAACCTTGAAAATAATGGCGACGTAAGTGAGCCTTTTTTAACGGATTACGGTTGGCACATAGTTAAGAGAGTAGGATTTAAACCACTTGAGACATTTGATGATGTTGAGCGCCAACTTAGAAAAAAAGTGAGTCGAGATTCAAGAGCTGATGTTACACGTTCATCATTCTTAAATAAACTCAAAAAGGAATACGACTTCAAATTAGACAAAAAGCGTGTCTCACATTTAGTATCTATAGTAACAGGGATTGACAGCGTATTTTATAAAGGTCATCCTATTGAAAACGTTAAAAAATCTGAACTGAGTCGAGTTTTATTTTCAATTCAAGAAAACGTAACTACAGTATCTGATTTTATTCATTTCGCAAACGCACAAAAGCCACGAGGACTTATTCGCACTCCTAAGGCCATACTAGAAGGAATGATAGATTCTATGATAGAGGAGGAATTACTTGCTTTTGAAGATGCCAGGTTAGAAGATAAACACAACGAATTCAAAATGTTAATCGAGGAGTATCACGATGGTATTCTTTTGTTTGAATTAAGCGATGAAGTGGTTTGGTCTAAAGCTGTTAAAGACACATCTGGATTAGAGAGATACCACGAATTAAATAACGGCCTGTTTATGTGGCAAGAACGCTTAGAATTAGCTATTTACACCTGTGAAGATGAGGGGATATCGAAGACTGTGAAGAAAGCTGTGAAGAAAGGGAATGATATTGTGGCTTTAAGGCGTGAACTCATAGCTGAAAGGCCTTTAGCTCTCAAAATGGAAGATGGGTTATTTTCTATGGGCGATAATAACTGGGCTGACTCTGTATTTACTGCTATTTCAAATAAAACTTTAAGTCTGGATTCTAAATCTCCAAGATTTATGACTTTAAACATTGGTGATAACGGGGTAATATTAATTGATGTTATAGGTGTAATTAAGCCTATGCATAAAACACTTGATGAGGCACGTGGTCAAGTAATAGCAAGCTATCAAGATTTCCTAGAGAATGAGTGGATCGAAAGCTTAAGAATGAAATATCCCGTTTCTATTAAGAAGGATGTCTTATACGAGTTAATCGATTAATATGCTAAAAAGTGAGGGCTTTATTGTATTAATTGCACTCGTCTCTCTTAACGCTTGTGTTTTTTTTAGTGATGAAACAATAGAGGATAAAGTTGTTGTTTCTGCTTTCGGAAAAAACCTTCTACTAGATAGCCTTTGCTCCAGAATCCCAGATGAATTATCGTTTGAGGACAGCACACTACTAAGCGAACGTATTATTGAGGGGTGGGTTAGAGAGAATGTATTACTTGCTCAAGCGGAGAAGAATATCAACGAATTTTCCTCAGATTTTGAATCTTCAATCAGGTCATATAGGAATGCATTACTTGTAACTCAGTTCGAAAGGGAATTTATCGCATCTAGAGTAGATACTAAGGTTCAAGATGAAGAAATCGAGAAGTTTCACTCTGATTACCCTGAACTTTTTCAACTAAAGGAGCATGTTTTAAGAGCTGTGTTTTTTGAAATAAATACGGAAGAGGATATGTTGGACTCGGCCCGAATTTGGCTTACGACAGCTGACTCAAGTAGCATACCTAAATTAGAACAATGGTCTATAGAGCGTGGAGCTCACTTCGCCTTAGACGTAGATTATTGGTGGTTCTTAAGCGATTTATTACAAACCGTTCCCATGCAAGTTTACCGCATCGAAGACCAATTGCGAGACAGGAGGTTAATTGAATTTACCGATGGCGATTCTAGATATTTATTGCGCATTCTAGAGCATCGATTAAAGGACCTCCCCTCCCCTATTTCAATTGCTCGAGAAAGAATTGTCGATTTAATCATTCAGGAAAGAAGGCGTAGTATTTTAGAAAACTTAAGGGATGAGCTGGTAAGTGATGCTTGGGCAAATGGAGAAATTATTCGAGATAGTATCCTTAATTAATCTTAGCAGTTTACCTTAGCAGTCATGCTACGAATCACACTTTTATTTGCTTTTTTTCTGACATCGTCAGTTGTGACTTTTGCTCAACCTGGAAATTCGACAGACTTCAGTGAGAAGTTTCAATTAATAGATGGGATTATTGCTGTTGTGGGTGACGAAATTATCCTCAATAGCTCAATTGAAGATCGAGCGCTACAAGAGAGGCTTCAAGGAAAGAAGTCAGGCGAAAACGATCGTTGTAAGTTCATAGAAGAACTCCTTTTCGAAAAACTTTTACTTCACAATGCAAAAATTGACAGTTTAGAGGTAACAGACAGTCAAATCATGGATGAAATAGACCGCCGACTGGCATATTATGTTCAGATGCTTGGCTCGGTAGAGGCGTTTGAGGCTGAATATGGAAAAACTGTGTCTGAGTGGAAGGCTGATTTCACTGAGCCGATTAAGGATCAGCTTTTAGCCCAAACCATGCAGCAGACCATCTCCCAAGAAATTCGCGCCACCCCAGCAGAAGTTATTGAGTATTTTGAAAATACCCCCGTAGATTCACTGCCTCTTATTCCTGAAGAAATCAGTTACAGTGAACTAGTACTTCAACCTGAAATTTCTGAAGTTCAAAAACAAGCGGTCAGAACAACACTAGATTCAATAAGAAACTTAGTTGCTTCTGGTAAGCTCTCTATGACATTAGCTGCAACAAGATATTCTGAAGATCCTGGGTCTAAATACAAGGGTGGTTGTTATGAGAACATTCGACGTGGAGCTTTCGTCGCAGAATTTGAGGCTGCTGTATTCGACACTCCTCTCAATGGGTATTCTAATGTTTTCGAAACCGATTTCGGTTATCATTTCTTGAGAGTTACAGATAAAAGAGGCGAATTGTTTAGCACATGTCATGTACTTATGAAACCTAAGGTGGATCTCTTCGCCTTGGAAAATTTGAAGTCTAAAATAGACTCGCTACACGTAGCACTTGAAGCTGGGGGCCTCTCCTTCGACTCGGCTGTTTTATCGAACTCTACAAGAACTAAATCAAAAAATTCAAAAGGCCAAGTAGTAAACTCTCGAGATGGTGGTATTATGTTTGGCGTAGACGAGTTAGACCCAAATATTTACTTCCTTTTAGAACCTTTAGTAGAAGGGGGAGTGAGCATACCCGTACAATTGCTTGATGAAGATGACAATGGGTACTGGACCATCCTCAAGCTAGACGGAAGAAGAGTAGCCCACAGAGCAAACCCTAAAGATGACTTCGCACTTTTTCAATCTCAAGTAGAAAACAATATGAGATCTAAAGAGATGAATGATTGGATAGAACAACATATTTCGGATACTTACATTCGAATCACCCCCTCATTCGAAGATTGCCTCTATAATATGGATTGGATAAAGTAGGTTGGGTAAAGTAGGTTTTAAATATTATGTCTGAATTAAATAACATGAACGATAAAGAAGCTCTAGATAATCTTAGGGAAAGGCACACGAAACTAATTAATGAGGTTTCAAAGGTTATTATAGGCCAAACTCAAGTAGTTCACGAGGTAACAATGTCAGTCCTAGCTGGTGGACATTGCCTGCTTGTTGGAGTTCCTGGGCTTGCAAAAACTCTTCTTGTAAATACAGTATCACAAGCTTTAGGACTTTCTTTTAACCGAATACAGTTCACTCCAGACCTTATGCCATCTGACATTACAGGTTCTGAAATCCTGAATGATGAAAGGAAGTTTGAGTTCATTAAGGGTCCATTATTCGCTAACATCGTTTTAGCTGATGAGATTAACCGAACTCCTCCTAAAACTCAAGCGGCATTACTTGAAGCTATGCAGGAAAAATCCGTTACAGTAAATGGAAAGAGCTATGAATTACCTTCTCCTTTTTTCGTTTTAGCTACTCAGAACCCCATAGAACAAGAGGGAACCTATCCCCTGCCTGAAGCTCAATTAGATAGATTTATGTTCAACACCTGGGTCGATTACCCAACCTTTGAAGAAGAGCTAAACGTAGTAAAACAAACTACAGGAAATGTTAGTGAAACTATTTCGCCTATAATGTCTGGAGAAGAGATTTTAAGCTATCAAAAACTCATACGCAGCATGCCAGTTGCTGACAACGTTTTAAACTACGCTGTAAACCTTGCATGTAAAACACGTCCTGGAAGAGATAAAGCTACAAAAGACGTAAACAAATATCTTAGCTGGGGAGCTGGTCCACGTGCCTCGCAATTTCTAATTGTCGGAGCTAAAGTTCATGCTGCGCTAGAGGGTAAATACAGTCCAGACATTGAAGATGTCAAAGCTGTTGCCCTGCCTATATTAAGGCATAGAATAGTTACCAATTATAAGGCCGAGGCAGATGGAATTACGGTTAGTAAACTTATCTCAGATTTGACATAACAGGTACATGAAGCTGTTAATCGTAATAGGAACGCGACCTAATTTTATAAAAGTTACTCGTTTTAAAGAAGTGGCAAAAACGATTGACGATTTCAACGTTGAAATCGTTCATACTGGCCAACATTACGACAGGAAAATGTCTGGTGTATTTTTCGATCAATTTAAACTCAAACCTGATCATTTCCTTTCTCTTAGAGGTGAAGATGCAGCAAGCCATTTTGGAAATATGATTGTCGATTTAGGGCAGCTAATTTCAGAGCTTAAACCCGATGTAGTGCTAGTTCCAGGCGATGTAAATTCTTCGTTAGCTGGCGCTTTAGCCGCACATAGATGTGGTGTTTCAATCGCCCATCTTGAGTCTGGGCTTCGCAGTAGAGATAGAGCTATGCCTGAAGAAGTAAATAGAATTCTTATAGACCAAATCTCAGATTTTCACTTTGTAACCGAGAATTCTGGAATGAATAATCTTTGCGAGGAAGGATTGATTTCTTCTCCAGATGACCCTAAAGTTTTGGTGGGTAACACCATGATAGATACCCTAGTTAAACACAGCTCGGATATTGAATCAAGTAGCATTTTATCCGATTTAGAAATTAGCGATAAAGAATACTGCCTATGTACTATGCATAGACCCTCAAATGTAGATAATATTGAGGGCGTAAATTTTATTTTAAGCATGCTTGAGGAACTTGTGAAAAAATGTATTGTTGTTTTTCCTATTCATCCAAGGTCGCGTTTAAATATTGAGTCGATTGGACTTTGGGATAAACTAACAGAAATAGACGGGGTAGTGATTACTGAACCTTTAGGGTACTTTGATTTTCAAAAACTAATTAAAAACTCAGAGTTCGTGATCACCGATTCAGGAGGTATTCAGGAAGAAACTACTTTTTGTAATATACCGTGCATTACAATACGTGAAAACACTGAAAGACCTATCACAATAGACAAAGGCACCAATCACTTAGTAGGACGTAATCTACCTGCAATCTTAAATGCTGTAGAAAACCCCAAGACTTGTGAGGCGCCTAAGTTATGGGATGGATATACTACTGAGAGGGTTGTGTCGACTTTACTCAATAGAAGTTAAATCGACTGTAGAAGTAAGATGGGCGAAAAGAGCAAGTTAGTTTGCTGGAAGTAATTTTCCCGAAACTTCACCGAAACCGATTGAGATTCCTGTGGTGGATTTTTTTGATCCTCGCATAGTTACTGTATCGCCATCATTGATGAATCTTCGCTCGGTGCCGTCAGGCATAGCAACTGGCTTAGTGCCTTTCCAAGAAATTTCAAGCATAGAACCGAAAGATCCTTCTTTAGGGCCAGAAATAGTGCCTGACGCAATCATATCTCCACCGCGAATATTACATCCGTTGACTGTATGATGAGCAAGTTGTTGGCGCATATTCCAATACATGTGCTTGAAATTGGATCGGCACACTATTTTAGAATCTCCATTAGGCGTAGCAATTTCCACTTCAAGATCGATGTCATAATGAGAGTTCCCTGAATACTCTAGGTAGGGAAGAACTTTAGGATCTTGAATTGGGCCAGAGACGCGAAATGGTTCTAGGGCGTCAAGGGTAACTATCCAAGGTGAAATGCTAGAAGCGAAATTTTTACCTAGGAAGGGGCCGAGCGGGATATACTCCCACTTTTGGATATCTCGAGCTGACCAGTCATTGAAAAGTACTAGACCGAAGATGTAATCGTCTGCCTCTTCCGTTGAAATCGGCAGGCCGATAGATTTTCCCGGGTGGGTAATGAACGCCATCTCGAGTTCGAAATCTAGGAGGCGGGATGGCCCATAAACTGGGGGCTCGTTCTCTGAAGGCTTGAGCTGACCATGCGGGCGTGTAATGGGAGTGTCACTAACGACAATCGAAGATGCGCGTCCATGATAAGCAACCGGCATGTGCTTCCAATTAGGTAGAAGCGCATTTTCTGGGTCACGGAACATCTTCCCTACGTTACGAGCGTGATCCTCTGAGGAGTAGCAATCTGTGTAGTCACCTACATTTAAGGGTAGATGCATC